>Ga0209345_10001110_pt1 | contig 33204 bp, 29 predicted proteins | sample Cruoilmetagenom7_FD_187294 | JGI IMG/M metagenome (GOLD analysis project Ga0209345, IMG submission 187294) | Oil polluted marine microbial communities from Coal Oil Point, Santa Barbara, California, USA - Sample 7 (SPAdes) (version 2) | ecosystem: Environmental > Aquatic > Marine > Oil seeps ...
ATGAAGAACGAGACGCAGATTGCGATAAGTACGCCTGTCGGCCCCGCTTCGTTAACTCCCACAGATTCCAGTATCGCTTGAGGGATCTGGGCAAACGAAATTATCCAGGAGAAGCCATTGCCTACGGCCACAAGAATGAAGACCACGGCGGTGATCAGGCCGGTGGATTTGGCGATCTTATAGATTTCTCCAAGCTTCAGAGAACGGAAAATAATGAATTCCAGCAGGAATGCATAGAGCACGCAGACTGCTGCAGCCTCGGTCGGGCTGAAGATACCTCCGTAGATACCACCAACTATAATGACCGGGAAAAACAGTGGCCAGATGGCATCACGTACGGAGGTAGCGCGTTGGCTCCAGGTTGCCTTGGGTTCTGTAGGAACATTGTTTTTGTAAGCGTAAAACAGGCAATAGAGCGAGAACATGAACAGGATCAGGAGGCCCGGACCGACACCTGCGATGAACAGCTCGGCAATGGACGTCTGGGAGATAACCCCGTAAATGATCATGCCGATACTTGGGGGAATGAGGAAGGCGATATCACTGGCGTTGATGATCAATGCCAGAGTAAATGAATCGGAATAGCCGGCTTTGAGCATCTTCGGGCGTAGAGGAGATCCAACGGCGACAACTGTTGCCTGAGTAGAGCCTGAGACAGCACCGAAGAGTGTGCAGGATGTTGCAGTGCTGATCGCCAGCCCGCCTTTTATGTGGCCAATAAAAGCCATTACCATGTTGATAAGCCGGTCAGCTGACTGGCCACGGGTCATAATATCTGCGGCGAGAATGAACATAGGTACGGCAATGAGGGATGCGGGCCGGATGCCCCCCATCATCTGCTGAATGAAGGTGCCCATCTGGCCGAAGCCATCGAACATCATTACAAAACCAACGACGGCGGCGGTCGTCAGTGGAATCATCATCGGGAAGCCGAGGAGGAGCAGCCCGATCATGATGATCATTAGAATTGTCGCCATAGGTATGCCCTTTTTATCGTGACCGGTACGAAACCGGGTCAGACTTCCGATTCTGTGTCAGCGTAACCGTCAATCACACCGGTGGAGAGATAAACATCCTCACTGGTGAAGTTCTTGATGGCGGTGAGGAGATACTGGATACCGGTAACGGCGAAGCCCACGGGCGCCCATATATAAATCCACCAGATTTCAAAGCCCAGAGCCGGTAAAATACGGCCCCGGCTGTACAGTGTTTCTATGTATCCATAGGAATGGTAGCAAAGGAAAAACATCACCACTGAGGTGAAAAGGGCAATGAAAATCATCAGTACTTTCCGGCCCTTCGTCGGAAGTGAGTCGTAAAGCGCGGACATCCGGATGTGACGCCCGTATCTGGCTGCGTAGCCTATGCCGGCAAACGTCACCAGAATAATGAGGATGCGGTTGATTTCCCCTGAAAAGAACAGGCCTTCCCCGAATACAAACCGGGCAATAACATTTACGCAGGTGTTAACGGCCATCAGGATTACCCCGGCAGCCAGGATGACGGCTTCAGCGTTGGCTATCCATCCGTCCAATGTTCCCAGAAACCCGGGCAGGCCGGACTCGAAAGATCCGGTATCGTCTTCTAACTCCGGGGGATTCTCTGGCATGGGGTTTGCTCCAGATCGTATCGCTCCCTGCCGGTCACCGGGTTCGACAGGGGCGTGGTTAGTTCAATAAAACATCCGCCGGCGGGCGCCGGCGGACAAGAACGATCAGGGATCAGTCGTTCTGTACTGCTTCCAGATCCTGTTTGAATTGCTTCAGAAGGTCTTCACCGCCTTTTCCGGCCATCTCGATGAACTTCTTCTCAACCTGCGGAGCCCTGTCCTTGAAGGCTTTGATCTGCTCTTCGTTCAGACGGGTGACAGTTACCTTGTCACTGGCTTTCTGGATTTTTGCCAGAGCTTCATCTGCCAGGCCATCGATGTGCACAACAATTTTCTCAAAAGCATAGTCTGCAGCATCCTGAACCAGCTTCTTGTCCTCGTCTGACAGGCCGTCGTAGAAATTCTTGTTGGCCATAGCTGCTGTGGTGAACCAGCCGTGGCCCGTGTAGACCAGGTTGGGTGACACTTCATACAGACCGCCAGACTCGATCCAGAAAATCGGGTTTTCCTGGCCGTTGATCATGTTGGTCTGCAGGGCGCCGTATACTTCACCCCAAGGCAGCGGCGTCGGGGTAGCACCGAATGCAGAATAGGTTTCCGACAGCAGCGGGTTGGTCATAACCCGGATTTTTTTGTTTTTCAGTTCCTCCGGGGTTGTGATTGGCTCATCCAGAGTGATAACAAACTCGCCTTCCGGGTACATCTGCAGAAGCTCAAGACCTTTTTCGGCATAAAGCTTCGGGAAGTCCTTGTTGATGGCGTCACTCTCACGGAAGAACTTGACGACCGTGTTTATGTCGGTAGGCATGAGGTAGGGAATGAAAAAGATCTGCGCTTCCGGGATCAGTGCACCGGTAAAACCAGGCGACTGGTTAACAAAGTTCAGGATACCTGCCTGGGTTTGCTCCATGATGTCATCGGATTCACCGAGTTCACCGAATCGATATATCTGCAGGGTGTGATCGGAGTTTTCTTCGATGTATTCCTTGAATTTGTAGGCATATACGTCCTGAACGTCGCCTTCATATTCTTCGTGTGCGTAACGCCAGTTAGCTGCATTCACTGAGTTTGCGGCGGTCATTGCCGCGAATGCGAACGCTGAAAGTCCGGCCAGTTTCTTGAATTTACTCATGCTGCTCATCGGGTTTTCTCCGTTCGTTTTTTTACAGATATCTATTGTTACATCACTAAAGACTGGCAAAACTCAGCGACTTTCGCAAGAAATTGGCCTTTTTGGTTTATTTCTGACCAGTATCTGTTTCTTTAATGCCTGCTCTCAATAGAAATGCCCTGAACTCCCCGATCACCCGGCCAAGGCTTTTCGCGAGTCGGTGGCCGTCGGGCAGCATCAATACAGGGAGCTCCTGCTGTCTTGCGAGTTCAATTACCGGCATGGGAGGCACAATGTCATCGTCCCATCCATGGACAATCTGTACGTGCCGGGCCTGGATGCCCGGGCGGGATTGAGGGTAGTCTGGAAGCGCGAGTGCCGGAGCCAGCAGAAAACAGCCGAGAACCGGTGTTTGTTCGCTGGTCTGGGCACAGACCCAGCCGCCCATGCTGGAGCCGGCCAGGATGATGTTTTCGGGTGCAGCGCCGCTGGCGGCAATCGCATCCTGCATCTGGGCAAGGCGAACGGCGGGATCCTTGCTGCTTCGGTGGTCAATTGCATGGGCCTTAACGTTTGCGAATGTCTCCGCTGACGCCTTCAGGGCCTGAATTTTGGTGCCGCCGGGGCCGCTTTCGAGGCCATGAGAGAGGAAAACATGGATTGTGTCGGTATTCATAGAGCATCAGCCCTGCCGGGTGTCGTTGAGTATATCCAGCGCATGACGGCGCTTTTCAGGAGCGTATATGTCTACCGTGAACATGAGCTCGTCAACCCTTACATCCTCCAGCCGTTCGCTTAGCTGTTTTTTTATGGCGGCGGCATCGCCGAGCAGTTGAAGTGCCAGAAAATCCTTCACCCCTGCTTGCTCGCCGGCATTCCACAGTCCGTCCATGGATTCCACGGGAGGTTTCATCCAGAGCGGCTGGCCTCTGAAAAGCGCGAGGATACGCTGGAAACTGGTGGTTGCCAGATATCGTGCTTCTTCCACGGTGTCTGCAGGCACTGCGGGAAGCGCAAGAATGGAGTAGGGCTGTTGCAGTTGTTCAGAAGGCTGGAAATTATCCCGGTAGACCTTCAGAGCCTCGCGGTAAAGGCGTGGGGCGAAGTGTCCGGCGAAGGCATAGGGTAAGCCACGCAGGGCCGCCAGTTGGGCGCTGTAGAGACTGGAACCCAGCAGCCAGATGGGCACTCTGGTACCAGCACCGGGAATAGCTTTAACCGCCTGGCCCGGCTGCAGAGGAGCGAGCAGGGCCTGCAATGTTGCTACGTCCTCGGGGAACTGCTCAGCGCCAAGGCCGTCGCGACGCAGGGCCCGGGCTGTTACCGGGTCAGTGCCCGGCGCCCGCCCCAGGCCAAGGTCTATCCGGCCCGGGTAGAGGCTTTCCAGTGTGCCGAACTGCTCGGCGATCACCAGTGGAGGGTGATTGGGTAGCATTACGCCCCCGGAGCCAACCCGAATAGTCCGGGTCTGGCCGGCAATATGGCCGATCAGCACTGAGGTAGCAGAGCTGCTGATGCCTTCCATATTGTGGTGTTCTGCAAGCCAGAACCGTTTAAAGCCGAGCTTTTCCGCGTGTCGGGCGTAGGCCACGCTGTTTGCCAGCGTGGCTCCTACGGTATCACCTTCGCGAACCGAAGCGAGCTCCAGCAGCGAGTAATCGGGAGAACTGCTCATGGGGCTCCGGGTTATCATTGCATTTTAAAACCCTGCTTCTGCAGAAAGTCTTTCATATGCGGGCGTAGTTTGCTGGTGAACAGGGGTTTGAGTTGTTCAGACCAGCTTGTCTCTTTGTTATTGCCTGTGCGCGCCATGTAATACTTGCTCATGGTCTCGTCGAAATTCGCGACCTGCGCCTCGTCCTGTTCGTCCTGGTAGTAGTCTTCCTTGAGGATGGTCTCGGTAGGCAGCCGGGGTTTTACTTCCGGATTCTGGTCAGGGTAACCGAGGCACATCCCGAATACCGGATAGACGTGCTCAGGCAGGCGAAGAAGCTCACTGATTTCAGCGGGATTATTTCGTATTCCACCTATGTAGCAAAGCCCCAGACCTTCGGATTCCGCAGCAATAGCAACGTTCTGAGCCATCAGTGCGGCGTCGACACTGGCAACCACCAGTTGCTCTGTCATACCACGGATCACGTCTGCACCGGCTTTTTCCGCAGCTTCAGTGGACCGCTTCATGTCGGCACAGAACACCAGGAAATCTGCGCATTTGGCAATGTAGGGCTGTCCACCGGCCAGGGCTGCGATTTTCTCCCGGTTTTCCTGATTAACCACGTGAATCACCGAATAGGCCTGAACGTGATTGGATGTGGCTGCACTCTGGCCAGCACGGATAAGCTCCAGAAGCAGCTCACGGGGAATCTTTTGTTCGGTGAATTTCCGGATAGAGCGGTGGGAGTTCAGTAGTTCGATGGTCGGATTCATGATGCCTCGCAAAGGGTGTATTTCAGATAGCATACGAACAATGTTGAGCGCCGAGGATAAGGTGTTTGCAGGCAAGCTGCAAAGAATTATCCACAACCAGTGAAGGCATTTTGATGAGCTCCACGCCTGCCTGGAGCTGCATTACTGGCCGGAAAAAGCGGCAGGTCGTTTGGCGAGAAAGGCAGACACGCCTTCGGCGAAGTCGTCTGTGTGCGCAGCTTGCAGAAAGGCCTGCCGCTCGGCTTCCAGTTGTTCGGCCAATGACCGCCCGCCGGCCTGATCCATGAGTTGGCGAAAGGCGCCGAAAGCTTTGGTCGGGCCACTGGCAACCTGATTCACGGTGGTTGCCAGAACCTCGTCATAGGAATCTGCGGAGGCGGTGCGGGTTATCAGGCCCCAGCCTTTGGCTTCCTCAGCGTTGAGTTGCCGGCCAAGTATCATCATTTCAGCGGCCCTTGTAGCTCCGACTTTGTGTGGCAGAAACCAGGTGCAGCCGCAGTCTGGTACTGCACCTATGCCGTTGTAGGCAATGAGAAATTTTGCATTCTCTTCCGCTACGATGATGTCGGCCATCAGTGCCAGGCTCAGCCCGGCACCTGCAGCCGGGCCCTTCACTGCGGCAATCATCGGAGCATCCATGTCCCTCAAAAGGAGAATGGCTTCGTTGAGTGGCAGTAGTAAGCCGTTGATAAAGTCCCTGATCTGTTCCGGAGTGCCCGCCATGCTGGCGACATCGCCACCGGCCATAAATGCTCTTCCGGAGCCAGTCAGCACAATGCAGCGTAAACCCGGCTGACCACTCAGTGTTTTGACAGCCTCCAGAAATGCATCCGCCATGGGGATGCTGATCGCATTCAACACTTCAGGGCGGTTGAATGTCAGGGTGGCCACACCGGTTTGGTTATCAAATGCAGAGATTATCGGACTGACTGTCATGATGCTGGATTCCGTCGGGGAGAGTGCTCAGGTAACTATAGAACAGACTCTTTTGGTTTTTATGATGAAAGTAGGCTATTTTAAATCTCGACCAGGAACATAACCTGACGTTGACGTAAACAACAATAACCATAATCGCTGATGTGCGGGGAATAATGTCCAGTATCCTCGAAATTACTAATCTGTCGCTTTCGTTCGGTGGTGTTAAGGCATTGCAGGATGTGAGCTTCCACGTGCCGGAAAATACGGTTACCACGGTCATTGGCCCGAACGGTGCCGGCAAGACCTCCCTGTTTAACTGCATCTCGGGTTTCTACAAGCCTCAGCAGGGTTCTATCCGTTATCAGGGAGAAGTGCTTGGCGGAATCAAACCGCCGGTCCGGGCTGCCATGGGACTTGCACGCACCTTCCAGAATATCGCCCTGTTCCGGGGTATGACTGTGCTCGACAACATCAAACTCGGCGCCCACGTGCATATGAAAAGTGGCCTGCTGGGTTCACTGGCCTACTTCGGTGCCGCGCGCCGGGAGGAAATGGCCGTACGCAGGCACGTAGAACAGCACATTATTGATTTCCTCGAGATTGACCATATACGACGGCAGCCGGTAGCCAGCTTGTCCTATGGGCTTCAGAAACGAGTGGAACTGGCGCGGGCTTTGGCCATGCGTCCGAAAGTGCTCATGCTGGATGAGCCTGTGGCCGGAATGAACCGGGAAGAAAAAGAAGATATGGCACGGTTTATTCTCGATATCCGCGAAGAGTGGGGCGTGACTGTGCTTATGGTTGAGCATGATATGGGCATGGTTATGGATATTTCCGACCATATTGCGGTACTCAACTTTGGCCAGGTAATTACGGAAGGCCTGCCAGAGGAGGTGCAGAAAAACCCGCAGGTTATCGAAGCGTATCTGGGCACCAGCGATATGGACAGCCTGCGCAAAAAGCTGAACCCAGAACGAGAGGTGGCCTGAATGGACTGGCTGTTTTTCGGTGAAATCAGTCTGGCAGGCCTGGCCATGGGTGGTCTCTATGCCCTGATCGGTCTGGGCTTTGTGATTATTTACAAAGCCACCCGGGTCATCAACTTCGCTATTGGCGAAATCATGATGTTTGCTGCCTATCTGTTTCTGGCCTTTGCCGGGAGCATGGAAATGTCGCCCTGGGTAGCTCTGCCGCTGGCAGTGCTTGGCGGAAGTGTGCTGGGTGGGGTAATTGAAAAGGTGATGATCCGCCCGATGCTGGGGGAGTCCTCCATTTCTGTGGTTATGGTCACTATCGGTATTGCCAGCATTCTGGTGGGACTGGTGGAGATGATCTGGGGGGCAGATCCGCAGCTTCTTCCGGGCTTTCTGCCCCGTAAACCTGTATTTATCGGCGAGATGTATCTGGCCCCCAAGATTGCATACGGCTTCCTCATCGGTGCCGCACTGCTCATTGTTTACCTGCTGTATTTCCGCTTTTCCCGCGGTGGTGTTGCACTGAGGGCCACAGCCTCTGATCAGGCTGCAGCTTATTCCATGGGGATTAACGTGCGCCGTGTGTTCAATCTGGCTTGGGTGTTTGGCTCGCTCGCAGCCTCACTCGCGGGTGTACTGGTGGCGGCAACCGGAGGGCTTAGCCCACAGTTTGGAGCCATTGGGCTCAGCGTGCTGGTGGTAGTGATCGTCGGCGGACTGGACAGCATTGTCGGTGCGCTGATTGCGGGAGTATTTATTGGCTGGCTGGAAACGGTTGCAGGCGCCTACCTGGGTGGCGAGTACCGGATGCCCGCAACATTTGCGGTGCTGGCAGTGATCCTTGTGCTCCGGCCCTATGGCCTTTTTGGCACCCACGATATAGAGCGAGTGTAAGATGCGCATTGGTGACGCCAAACAGAGTTATGAAGCCGACGAAGCTATCTGGACGAGTTCTACCCAGAAAATCTGGTTTACAGCTTTATTGCTGACCCTTGCTGTCTTTCCGTTTATGGCTGATGCCTACCTGCTGTACCTGGGTTGTCTCGTCGGCATTGCGGTTATCAGTACCACTGGGCTTAACATCCTGACCGGGTTTACCGGCCTGATTTCTCTCGGGCAGGCGGGATTTATGGGAGTGGGAGGTTATACGGTGGCCTGGTTGTCCATGAACACCGGACTACCTTTCCCCGTAACACTGCTGTTTGCCGGGCTGCTTGCCGCTGCTGTGGGTATTCTTGTGGGGCTGCCTTCCCTGAGAGTAAAAGGTCTGTACCTGGCAATTGCTACCCTGGCAGCCAGTGTTTTCCTTCACTTCATCTTTGCCGAGTGGGAGTCTGTAACCGGTGGTATGGGCGGCTTGAGCCTGGAGCCGGCACACCTGTTCGGGCTCACATTTCAGAGCGACTTTGGAATGTACTTCATCATTGTGCCGCTGGCGGTACTGATGGTGTTTGCTGCCAAAAACGTATTCCGAACCCGTATTGGGCGGGCATTTATCGCGATCCGGGATCGGGATATTTCGGCGGAAATACTCGGCATCAACCTTTTGCGCTACAAGTTGATGTCTTTTGCGCTCAGTTCATTTTATGCCGGTGTGGCCGGTGGCCTGTTTGCTTATTTTTACCGGGTTGTCACGCCTGAAAGCTTCCCTCTGTCCATGTCCATTTTCTATCTGGCTGCGGTCATCGTTGGCGGCATGGGTAACCTGCTTGGCGGTATTCTGGGCGCGGCCTTCATGACACTGATTCCGGAAGTTCTCAAGCTGCTCACGGCTGCTCTTACGCCGTTTTATCCAAACGCCCCGATATTCATGTCGCCGATGCTCGAAATCATTTTCGGCGCTTTGATTGTCGGGTTTCTTATTTTTGAACCGCACGGGCTGGCGGAGATCTGGCACCGCATACGGCGCTTTTTCAGTATATGGCCCTTCAGGAACTAGTGGATTTAACAACAATAAGCCGCAAGGAGAAGAAACATGCTTAAAAACATCTTCAGCAAAGGCCGCAGGCTCGCAGGTATCGGTAGTATTGCAGCTGCTCTGGTGGCAGCGGCACCTGCAATGGCGCAGGACAAGGAGCCCATCGTATTTGGTGGTTCTATCCCGCTGTCCGGGGTATTTGCCTTTGCTGGCGTGCACCTCCACGCCGGCCTGACTGACTATACAACCTGGATCAACAGCAACGGCGGTATCAACGGTCATCCGGTGAAGTATGTAATGGAAGACACCGGCTATGAAGTAGACCGGTCCGTCGCCGCGTTCAAGAAAATCACTGGCAGCAACAAGGTTCCGGTTTACTACGGTGACAGCACCGGGTTCATGAAAACCATTGCCTCCGAGCTGAACAGCAGAGGCACTACGCTCATGAGTGGTGCGTCGTTTGCGACTGCGCTAACAGACAATGAACAGTACCCGTATCAGTTTGTTCCCGGCCCCAACTACACCCAGATGTTCGGGATCATTCTTGAGTACATTGCAACCCAGGGGAAAGATGGCAAGAAACCGACCGTTGCCTTTGTATACAGCGATACCGAGTTTGGTAAGGATCCTATTGAAAACGGGAAGGCCAAAGCGGCCGCGATGGGTATCGAAGTTGTCGAGGAAATTGTTACCAAGCCTGGCAGCGTGGACGTATCTGCCGAAGTTTTGAAAATGCGCCGGGCGCGCCCGGACTTCGTGGTGTTCCATGGCTATGTCTTGTCACCCATCAACGAGTTTATGGTGCAGATGCGTCAGATGGGTCTGGATACCCGGTTCATGGGTACCTTCTGGTCTACTGACAAACTCATCATCAACAAGATGGGCGCAGACGCCGACGGTTATATGGGTGTTATGCCATACAACTACTATGACAGCGCCGAAGGTGGTCCGATGCTTGATGCACTGCGGGCCACGGCAGAAAAGAGTGATCCCGAGGCTGGCTATCGTCCGACCGGATACATGCAGGGCTGGTTTAATGCCATGGTGTGGACCGAGGTGATCAAGCGCACTATGGATGCGGGCAAGGAGTTGACGGCCGAAAACATGGCTGAGTCTCTTGCTTCTATTAAAGACTGGGATACAGGCGGCATTATCGGTATTCCGGTTACCGTGAAAGACATGTCGTTCCCGGTTGGCCGCATTTGGCGTGTAAATGCCAAAGAAGGCCGCTACGAGCCGGTATCTGACTGGATTCACCTCGACTGAGACACCGTATGGAAGCCTTGCTGGAAATCGATAACATAGAAGTGGTTTACAACAAGGCGGTGCAGGTCCTCAGGGGTCTGTCACTGCGTGTTCCCCGGGGTGCCATTGTGGCGCTGCTGGGCTCCAATGGTGCCGGCAAGTCCACCACACTGAAAAGTGTGTCGGGCCTGCTGGCTCTTGAAGATGGCGAGGTGACCGCCGGAGAGATCCGCTTCAAGGGCCACTCTTTAAAAGGGCGGGCGCCGGAAAAGCTGGTTCGCGACGGGCTGTTTCATGTAATGGAAGGTCGCCGGGTGTTCGAGGATCTCACTGTTGAGGAAAACCTCGTTGCGGCAACCTACGCTCTCAGCGGCCGGAAAGTATCGCTGGGCGATTCCTATGAGCTCGTCTACGACTATTTCCCTCGCCTCAGGGAGCGTCGCAGGCAGCTGGCAGGATACTTGTCCGGCGGTGAACAACAGATGCTGGCCCTTGGCCGGGCGCTGATTGCCCAGCCAGAACTGATCATGCTGGATGAACCCTCTCTGGGCCTGGCGCCGCAGCTGGTTGAAGAGATATTTACCATTATTGCGCGCATAAACCGGGAGCAGGGCACCGCAATACTGCTGGTGGAGCAGAATGCCGCTGTATCTCTCGCTATTGCTTCTTACGGTTACATCATGGAAAACGGCAAGATCGTTATTGATGGTCCTGCGGACAAACTGTCATCCAATGAGGATGTACAGGAATTCTATCTCGGGGTCGGAGGCAAAGAAGGAGAGGCCCGCAGCTACAGGGATATAAAACACTACAAACGCCGCAAGCGGTGGCTGTCATGACAATGCCTCAGATTCGTGACCTTACTCTGGTTCAGATGCTCCGGGCCCACGCAAAAGAGCGGCCTGACATGCTGGCGCTTCGTCAGAAAGATTTCGGTATCTGGCAGGCATACTCCTGGCAGGACTATTATCTGCGGGCACGGCATTTCGGGCTTGGCCTGCGTGCACTGGGCCTTTCTGAAGGTGGTCACGTAGCCATACTTTCGGAAAATCGGGTGGAATGGGTGATTGCCCAGATGGGCATAGGCCTGGTGAAAGGTATCTGCGTCGGGGTATATCCCACGAGCCCCTGGAATGAGGTGGCCTATGTGCTAGAGCACAGCGATGCCGAAATGGTGGTATGTGAAGATCAGGAGCAGACCGACAAGGTTCTGGAAGCCTGGCCCCAGTTACCACACCTCAAGCACAACATTGTTATTGATCCCAAAGGGCTACGATCCTACTCGTCACCGCCATCTTCGTTTGAACAAATCGAGACCCTGGGGCGGGAGTTTGAAAGCAGCCATCCCGGATTGATTGATGAGCTGCTGGACAGCCAGCAGATGGATGATATTGCGCTGATGGTCTATACCTCCGGGTCTACCGGCCGGCCCAAAGGTGCGATGATCAGCTGGGGCAATCTGCAGGCTGCCGCACCCGGGCTGATCGAGTTGTTGGGCGTGGATCAGCACAGTACCAGCCTTTCTTACCTGCCGTTATGCCACGTGGCCGAGCAGGCTTTGACTAACATTGCACCTGTTTATGTGGGCAGTGCCGTGAGTTTTGGCGAAAGCCTGCGGACAATTCAGGAGGATCTTCGGGAGATTGCCCCAACGTTTTTCCTGGGGGTTCCGCGAATCTGGGAAAAGCTCCATTCCGCTATTTATATAAAAATGCAGGAGACGGGCCATTTTCGGCAGAGGCTTTTTAACCGGGCCATGAAAGCCTGTGAACCAATGATGACCAGGCCGAAAGCAGAGTGGAGCCTTGGGGAGCGCCTTACCTACAGTGTTTACTATTGGCTGGTTTTCCGTGCCTTGCAGAATTTTATCGGACTACGCCGCTGCACCATTGCACTTACCGGTGCGGCACCGATTTCCACGGGAATTCTCCAGTTCTTCCGCACTTTGGGGGTCCCCCTGGCTGAAGTATACGGCCAGACAGAAAGTACCGGTGTGGCCACCGCGCAGCGAGTGGATAATGTTTGCCTTGGTACGGTCGGTACAGCAATTTCCGGGCTTGAGGTAACCCTCGGTGAGCAGAATGAGATCATCATGCGTGGCGGCACGGTTTTTAAAGGCTACTACAAGAACGATGAGGCAACAGAAGCTACTCTCAGGGACGGCTGGCTGCATACAGGAGATGTCGGCGAGTGGCAGGAAGGGCAGCTCAGAATCGTTGACCGGCTCAAGGACATCATGATTACCGCCGGGGGCAAGAATCTGTCGCCCACGGAAATTGAGAACACCATAAAGGCCAGCCCTTATATCAAGGAATGTATTGTAATCGGCGAAGCCCGGAAATATGTCTCGGCGTTGATTCAGGTTGATTTCGAAACCGCCGCAAAATGGGCAGAGCAGGAGCGCATCGCCTACACGACATTCCGCAGCCTGACGGAGCACGAGAAAGTGCAGGAGCTGATTCAGGCAGAAGTAACCAGAGGCAATGACAGGCTACCGCAAGTGGCGCAGATCAAACGGTTCCACCTGCTGAGCAAGGAGCTGGATCACGACGACGATGAAGTGACCGCCACCATGAAAGTGCGCCGAAGCAAAATCTACGAGAAATATGCGGAGGTGATAGAAACGCTTTATGGCTGAGAAGCCATGGGCTGGGCTCAAAAGTGAAATGACCTAAGAAAAAATCAAGCCTGATAGCTTGCGAATAATCTGGATCAAGCCCATTTGACGGAAGCTATGGTTTGCAGGGCTTATTTTGATTGATAATGTCTGCCCCTAACTTTTGAGCCAGCTATCATGACTGAAAATCACAGCTCCGAAAAACTACCCGCCCGGCGGTGCCAGAAACGTGGTTTTGCCCGGCATGGCATAACCGCGAAACTGGCACTGACCATTTCCGCTATTGTTTCTCTGGGGTTCAGCACTTTTGCCAGTGCGGCAGAATCCGGCGCCCAGAGCCTTACCCGCCATCCGGTGGGTTATATGGCTATAGCCATATTCGTTGTTGCATATGCGTTTGTAATGCTTGAAGAAAAGCTGCACCTTCGCAAGTCCAAGCCGGTGCTTCTGGCGGCGGGTCTTATCTGGTTCCTGGTTGCTGGTGTAGCGGCCATGAATGGCGATACCGAAAGTGCCAACGAAGCATTGAAGCACAACCTTCTGGAATACTCTGAACTCCTGTTGTTCCTGCTGGTGGCGATGACTTACATAAATGCCATGGAAGAGCGTCAGCTTTTTGATGCACTTCGTGGCTGGCTGGTGAGCAAAGGCTTCAGTTACCTCAGCCTGTTCTGGATTACAGGCTTATTGGCATTCTTCATCTCGCCCATCGCCGACAATCTGACTACTGCGCTCCTGATGTGTGCGGTATTGATGAAAGTAGGTGAAGACAGCCCCCGGTTTATAGGTCTTGGCTGCATCAATATCGTTATCGCGGCAAACGCCGGTGGGGCCTTCTCCCCATTTGGCGACATCACAACTCTGATGGTCTGGCAGAAAGGCGTGGTTGAGTTCACCGAGTTCTTCAGGCTGTTTATTCCTGCCGCGGTCAACTTCCTTGTGCCTGCCGTGATCATGAGTTTTGCTGTTCCGAGTGAACCACCGAAAGATGCTACGGAACCTGTGATTATGAAGCGCGGTGCCCGCCGAACAGTTGTGCTGTTTCTGCTCACCATCACGACAGCAGTTCTGGGTCACAACTTCCTGCATCTGCCTGCAGTCGTTGGCATGATGATGGGGCTCGCGTATCTGCAGTTGCTGGGTTACTACCTGCAGCTCAGTTTCAAGCGTGGAGTGGCCCGCGAGCGGGTCTGGGCGGAAAATCACAAGAATACCCGCCTGCTTGAGCGGCTCGACAAAGCGGTACCTTTCGATATTTTCAATCCGATGGCCCGTACGGAGTGGGATACGCTTCTGTTTTTCTACGGTGTTGTGCTTTGTGTGGGCGGGCTTGGCTATATCGGCTATCTGGCCGAAGTATCCCAGCTGATATATGGCGACTGGAACGCCACAGGGGCCAACATTGCAGTCGGTGTCATGTCGGCCATCGTTGATAACATTCCGGTGATGTTCGCCGTGCTTTCAATGGAGCCGGATATGTCTCATGGCCAGTGGCTTCTGGTTACTCTTACAGCGGGGGTTGGTGGTTCCATGCTGTCAATCGGATCAGCGGCAGGTGTTGCGCTTATGGGTCAGGCCCGTGGCTATTACACCATCATGACGCACTTGCGCTGGACGCCGGTAATCATGCTTGGCTACGCGGCATCCATAGCTACGCATATGTGGGTTAACGCTAACCTGTTCTGAATGCGCCTGCACGGAGCCCTGAACAGGCTCCGTGCAGCAAAGTCCGTCAGCGCATGGCTTTCAGGGCCCTGGCCCACTTTTCCAGCTCGGCCAGCATGGCGGTGGCTGATGGATCGATCAGATCGTTGGAATGGAACGCCTTGTTGTCATCCAGCTGGTTCCACGCCATGGGCACCATAACCCCTTCAACCATTGGCATCATCTTCAGTGTCGTCACCAGCTGGCGGGCCAGAGTTGCTGCACGAACACCGCCGGATGCTCCTCCATAGCTCACAAATCCGCAAGGCTTGTAATTCCACTCGGTGTACAGGTAATTCAGTGCGTTCACAAAGGCCGGTGGCGGGCAGAAATTGTACTCCGGCATCACAAACACATATGCGTCGGCTGAATTAACACTTTCAGACCAGTTTCTGGTGTGAGCATGCTCGTAAATGCCAGTGCGAGGATGATTGGGTTCGTTATAAACCGGAAGGTCGAACTCTGCCAGGTCCACCAGTTTACAGTCAAAACCGGAGTTTTCTGCAGCAAAGCCATGAAACCAGTTTGCTACAGATGGCCCTATGCGGCCGGGTCGTGTGCTGCAGATTATGATATTCAGTTTAAGTGCCATATACGCTGCTCCGGGTGAGTGTAAGTGTCAGGGTGGAGATTGCAGTTGTTTAACAGGTATTGAATCTAAAGCCCCGTGCGTGGGAGATCAAACGAAGCATTCTGAGAGAGATGAACAGAAAATCCGATCAAGTTTGCAATTCGCTCTTCCGGGCGGCTTATGGGCCTGACAGAAGGGGTGTAAGCAGCAATCCTTCAGTGATCAGAACCACGAACAATACCAGGGCCAGGATGAATGGTTTGAAACCCAGGCTGCGCAGCTTGTCGATCCGTGTTTCGTAGCCCAGAGCCGCCATTGCCATTGCCAGAGCTATCTGGCCTGCCAGAACGAGGCTGTTGTGGGCTATAGCTGGCAGAGTAATCATGCTGTTGACGAGAACCATGGCAACAAATCCGAAGGCGAACCAGGGAAGCGTCAGGCGGCTGACACCTGTCTGTTGGTGTTGCTGTGTGTTATCGCGTTTTAACCACCACTGACCAACAATCAGCAGAAACGGAACCAGCAGCATAACGCGCACTAGCTTGACGATAACCGCATTTGCCAGGGCGTCTGTGCCGACAGCATCTGCTGCTGCGACCACCTGTGCCACTTCGTGTACCGTGGCGCCGATATAGATGCCATAGAGGCCTTCATTCCACCCGAGAACAGAATACAGCGCCGGGTAGATGAACATTGCCAGGCTGCCGAACAGTACAACCGTTGCGACCGCCATGGACGTTGCTGCAGGTCTGGAGCGTATGGTGGCCTCGGTAGCAAGAATGGCGGCAGCACCACAGATAGCGCTGCCGGCGCTGGTGAGCAAAGCCGTCTCTGCATCCAGTTTCAGAACCCGGGTGCCCAGTTGATAGCCAAGTACGAGGATTGTGGTCATAACCATGATGTCCAGTGCGATCACACCGGGGCCAAGGGCCAGAATCTGGTCGAACGTGATGGAGAATCCGAAAAGTACAATGCCTCCCCGAAGCAGCGAGCGCGTGCTGAACTTCAAACCCTGTTCAAGGCCTTTGGTTTTGCGGCTCCACGGCAGATTTCCAGCGAGCATCCCCAGTAACAGTGCGAAGACCAAAGGGCTGACGCCGCTTTGTTGAATGGCGGGTATGCCTGTGAGGGTAAACCCGCCGGCTGTAAGCAGTGCGCAGACTCCTACTCCTTTCCACACAATAACTTGCTCCGTCTAAATGGATATATGAATAGAATGCGCCGGAATAAGTAATTTGAAAAATGGGTAAAATTTATAAAATAATCCCGATAAATCGATATGGTTGTTTGATGGCAGGGTAATTTGTATCTGATACGGGTTGATCTGTTGGCGGGTTCTGTACCCACGGCTGAGGCTGGTCTACGCTTTAGCAAAATAAATATTGTGAGCTGCTAGGCTGATATTCTGGGCGTTTTGATCAATTCTTTGTCGGTTGCGGTTCGACACCTGCCTCTATGCTCTTTGATACGCCTGACAACATAATGAAAAAGGACTTTCTATGCGTAACACCCTAAAGGTGCGGTTTGGTCTGATGGCAGGTTTGACTGCATTTCTGCTCAGTGGCTGTTTCGATGGCTCTGACAGCATTTCCGGGTCCACTCCTCCTGATCTTGGCCTCACCAGCCTGTCCAGCGCGCCGGACCAGGTCAGTGGTGATGATGTCCTGATAGGGCTGGAAGGTGACTCAGCCACGATTGCGGCGGAAAAAAACAACCTGGAATTCTGGCTTAATGACGCCAGAATCAGTCCGGTGATGAGGGCGGGGCGAAATGGCCCGGAAATTCTCGTGACAGGGCTTGCCGAGGGTGAGAACCGGCTGGAGTTGCACCACGTTGATTACGGCCCGTTGAGCGACCTGACTCTGGATGTACATCCGATAACCGGGCCGATTTTCTCGGGCCCTCACCAGTATCCGTTTGTCTGTACGGTAACAACAGAGCTGGGGAAGCAGCCTAGGGTGGATACAACCGGGACGACAGGCTTCCCGGTACTGGACAGCAGTGGCAACCAGATTGGTGTGAGCAAGGACTGTTCGATCGACTCGTACGTGGAGTTTGTCTATCGCACAACAGGAGGAAGCTGGGCGCCTTTGCCGGCTGATGGTTCCCGTCCTGCTGATATGGCCACAACTGAACTGACGGATGGCCGCACCGTTGATTTCATTGTGCGCCAGGAGCGCGGGACTATTAACCGCTTTATCTACAGCTTTGCCACGCTGGCTTCGTTGGGAGATGACGCCGATGATGCCGCTACGGAGAACTGGAACGGCCGGTTACTGTTCCAGTTTGAAGGCGGCGTTGCAATAGGGCATAGCCAGGGCCGTATCAGTGGCCGGGCCCTTGAGCCGGAGGTACTCAAAAAAGGCTATGCAGTTATCTATTCCACGGGTACCCGGACCGACACCCACTATAACCTTCAGGTCGGTGGCGAAACTGCCCTGATGGTAAAAGAGCATTTCATCAAACGCTTTGGTGTGCCGGAGTACACTGTGGCCATCGGCGGTTCTGGTGGCGGCATTCAGCAGTATATCTACTCCCAGAATCACCCGGACCTGCTGGATGCGGGCGTGCCCCAGTACTCATACCCGGACATGGTGACCCAGACCATTCACGTTGCGGATTGTGAGTTGCTGGAGTACTACATGGACGTCACTGACAAAGATAACGCCAAATGGCAGACAGCCACGAATCGAAGCTGGCTTGTGGGCCTGAATGCCACCGACGCATACGCGGATCCGTTTGCGGATGTGAAACGAATGCTCGGTTTCAGCTCCGCGCCCGGAATGACAGAGTGCGTCCCGGCGTGGCGTGGACTGACGCCACTGGTGATGAACCCTGCTTTTGGCTGGGCTGAAAACCAGGAGCTGATGCAGCCTGCTGGAGTGATGGATGACGTTCAGTGGACTCACTACGACGACCTTAGAAATATCTATGGCCTTGATGGCAATGGCAATCCCCGCGCCCTGTTTGACAATGTTGGTGTGCAATACGGGCTTGGAGCACTCCTGGAAGGCAATATTTCAAAGTCAGAGTTTTTGAAACTGAACGCTCAGGTCGGTGGCTGGAAGCACCCTTCAGACATGGTGCAGGAAGGCTTTCCATTTACTGGTGATGTCGCCGGTGTAATGGCGGATCCCGGTCAGTTTGATCCCTGGAGTTCCCGTAATATGAACCTGAGCCCGGATGGTACGCAACCCGCTCTCCGGACCCAGGGAGATCTGGAGGCCATGGCTGCTGCCTATACCTCCGGCATAGTCTTTGATGGCCAGCTTAATATGCCGGTCATAGACTGGAGGCATTACCTGGAGGAAGTACTGGATATGCACAACAGTCACCAGTCCTTCTCTGTGCGTCAGCGCATCATCAATAAAATGGGACATGCGGGCAATCAGGTGATCTGGTTTACCGACACCCGGCCTACTGATACATCCGACCCTGACGAACCAAAGCCACGGGAAGAATCCGACCCGACCTGGGCGGCACTGGATGTACTGCACGAATGGCTAATGAATATCCGGGCGAACCCGGAGCGGAGCATTGCCGAAAACAAGCCGGCAGAGGCTGTGGATGCCTGCTACGAAGCTGACGGTACAGTCATCGCCGCTGGAGAGGGTGTCTGGAATGGCATCCTCGATGGTCAGCCTGACGGCGACTGCACCGCGAAGTTCGAAACCCACACCACATCCCGTATTGTGGCGGGAGGCCCGATTGAAGGCAGTGTGTTCAAGTGCAGCCTGAAGCCTGTAGCAACAGCGCTGACAGATAACACCTATCAGGGCGTTTCATTTACGGAAGACGAAGTGATCCGGTTATACGAGATCTTTCCCGACGGGGTTTGCGATTACAGCCGGCCGGATCAGGGGCGCCCTGCTGGCTGAAAACCTGGCGGAAGCGTCAGGCCGACGCTTCCGCCAGGTTTTCAGCGTTACCGGCTGTATTTTCTTCTGTCAGGCCACCGAAGCGGCGATAAAACCCCTGGCTTGGCCCGGGTAGTGGGCCTGATGCGTTTTCCAGTACGTTTGCCAGGTGCTCATCCGCACGGCTGTATATGGCCCGGTAGAGGTTACGGCAAAGCTGCTTGGCACTTCGCCCTTCCCAGTCGCCCGGCAGGAGTTCGTCTGGTAGCAGCGGGTCCCGCAGAAGTATTTTCCGGTATTCGTGAACCAGCAGGATGCGCGCGGTAACGCAGTCTTCCGGGCTCAGGTTGTCATCGGTACAGAGTTCCCGCCACAGCGGCCGGAACGTTTCCAGGAAGCGTTTATATCTGAAACCAAGCTCGTCCAGATTCCAGCTTTCTTTGACTTGCCTGCGCAAAGCCCGTGGACTCCGCTGTTCCAGTGGCTGGGTCTGCATAACGATGGTGTCTTCCAGTGCGCCCCATTCCTGGAGCAGTGGCACCAGCTCGTTGCGGGTAAAGCGCGGATGCTCCATAACCCCCGTTGCCATGCTGCCGAAGCTCAGCCATTTCAGCTCTTCACGGACTTTGGCGCGGATTTCCGGTTCAAGCTGATTGAGGAATACCAGGCACCAGCTGCCGTTCCAGTCGTCGGTGCCAAGCGTGTAGACATGGGCGAATGCCTGCTGGAAACGCCTCAGGCCGGCACCTGTCACGCTGTAATAGCTGCACCGGCCCACTTTTTCAGCTTGCAGCCAGCCGTCCTGAACCAGCCTGTAGACGGAGGTACGGACCAGCCGTTCACTCACGCCCATGGATGACAGCAGTTTCATCAGACTTCCGAGCCAGACGTTGCCGCCGCGCGGGTGAACGATGTCTCCATAGGTTGTGATGATCAGGGATCCTGCACGCAAAGGGCGCTTTTTCTGGAAGTCCCGGATCAGGCTATCGAGCTGTTGTTTTGCAGACATGGTTCTATTATTCCTTCGATACTTTCCGTCATGCTGTGTCCGCAGGCCTGACGGCATTCGGGTGCTCATTATCCCCGATACAACCATTGGGTAAAGTGGTATGTGTTCAGGACGAAATGTCAAAAAGGCACTTAATGTACTAATACATTGGTATAGATTGTTGTAAAAGTTATGTGCCTGAAGGCAGTCCCCGGTTGACACTGGTTTAGTGATACAATATTTTCCATTGATATTCGTCAACGGTATCGTATTATCGGGGTGACGGATAGCCAGTAATGGCAGTGATAGACTAATGTCTGTCACGCTGCGCTGAAGATGGGGCGCTGCAAGGTTGCACGTGATACGAAAAAGAGCAGCATTTGCAGAGAAAATCGTTCTGTTTTCGGAAATTCGGGGGTCTATAAAACCAAAACGCCCTCACCACATATGGGAGAACAACAAAAATGTTCAAAAAGATCACGCGTCGTGCAGGCAAGTTTACAGCCATTGCAGCGGCTGGCCTGCTGGCAATGAACGTTCAGGCAGCTGACCCTATACGTATTGGTTCCTTTCTTTCTGTTACCGGCCCCGCATCTTTCCTGGGTGACCCAGAGCTGAAAACTCTGGAGATGTATGTTGAAAAAATCAACGAAGACGGCGGTGTTCTGGGGCGTCAGCTCGAGCTTGTTCATTATGATGACGCAGGCAACGCTTCCAAAGCCCGTAACTTCGCAAGCCGGCTTATCCGTTCAGACCGGGTAGATATCATTGTTGGCGGAAGTACGACAGGTGCCACTATGGCGGCTGTGCCGATGGTTGAGCAGGCGAAGATTCCCTTTATTTCCCTGGCGGGTGCCGTAGTTATTACCACTCCGGTTAAAAAGTGGGTTTTCAAAACTCCGCAAACTGACCGTATGGCAGCGGAGCGCGTCCTGAATGATATGAAAGCACGTGGCCTGACCAAGGTTGGTCTGATCTCGGGCACTGGTGGCTTCGGCAGTTCCGGACGTGAGCAGACTCTTGCAGCAGTCAAGGAAATGGGCGGAATCGAGATTGTTGCTGATGAAACCTATGGCGGTTCAGACACCGACATGACGGCGCAGCTCACCAATATCCGCAGCACAGAAGGTGTACAGACTATTCTCAACTTCGGTTTTGGTCAGGGCCCGGCGATTGTTACTCGTAACTACGCCCAGTTGGGTATTGATCTTCCGTTCTATCAGTCCCACGGTGTTGCTTCTGATGGTTTCCTCGAACTTGCAGGCAGCAGTGCTAATGGCCTGAGGTTGCCTGCGTCACCGTTGCTGGTGCCGGAATCCCTGCCTGCCTCGGATCCGCAAAAGCCAGTGGTTGAGGCTTACAAAAGCGAGTACGAAGCACGCTGGAACTCAAAGGTTTCTACCTTTGGAGCCTACGCCTATGACGGCCTGATGCTGGCGGTTGAAGCCATTGAAAAAGCAGGAAGCACGGATAAAGAAGCTGTGCGCGATGCTCTTGAAAGCATTCAGGGTCACGTAGGTGTGACCGGTACTTTCAATATGTCAGCTGATGACCATAACGGTCTGGAAGCTGATTCCTTCCGCATCCTGGAAGTTCAGGATGGCGGCTGGAAACTGATCAACTAAGCCCATTCCCATCCGTACCACAGGCAGACGGTCTCCCTAAGGGGTGACTGTCTGCCGCTGCGCGAGCGGACCTGATTATGTTCTCTGAATTTCTGCAGTACCTGTTTACGGGTATCACCATTGGTGCCACCTACGCCCTGATTGCTCTGGGTTTTACCCTGATTTATAACGCCAGCCATGTCATTAACTTCGCCCAGGGAGAGTTTCTGATGATTGGCGGTATGGCGACAGTATCTTTAACAGCCATGGGTGTGCCCATGCTGCTCGCGATTGTGCTTGCTGTAATTCTTGCCGGGGTGCTGGGCATTGCTCTGCAACGTCTGGCTATAGCGCCCGCTAAAAACGCAGATGTAGTTACACTGATTATTATCACCATCGGTGCGTCCATTTTCATCCGTGGTCTGGCCCAGCTGGTATGGGGCAAGGAATACCATGTGATGCCTAACTTCAGCAGCGACGAACCGATTGAAATTTTTGGCGCCGTGCTGAACAGCCAGAGCCTTTGGGTGCTGGGTGTCGGCGCGGTTCTTGTTGCGGTACTGGTGTATTTCTTTACCCGCACGCTGACCGGCAAGGCGATTCTTGCCACTTCAATGAATAAAGATGCTGCACGCCTTGTGGGTATTCGTACCCAGGTTGTGCTGATGCTGGCGTTTATGGTGTCCGCATTGCTGGGGTCCATAGCCGGCATTGTGGTAGCGCCTATCACCTTTACCTCCTATGACATCGGCATCATCCTCGGGTTGAAGGGCTTTGTGGCCGCGGCTATTGGTGGATTGGGCAGCGGCATGGGCGCCGTAGTCGGCGGCCTGGCTCTGGGTGTGGTTGAAGCCATGGCTGCGGGTTACCTGTCGTCCGATTATAAAGACGCAGTGGCCTTCTCAATGATACTTCTGGTGCTGTTCTTCATGCCCCGGGGCCTGTTTGGCGCCAAGATTGTGGAGCGGGTGTGATGATGGCTTCATTTTCGCAGTTCCGTCTCAAAGGCCTGGTGCTCCTGGCCATCGTAATCTTTGCGTTGCCACTGTTTATCTCTAATCCCTTTCATTATGGCCTCGCCACGCAAATCGCGCTGATTGCCGGTGCGGTCGTGGGCCTGAACCTGCTGGTAGGTTTTGCCGGCCAGATCAGTCTTGGCCATGCCGGATTTTTCGGGATGGGGGCTTACTTCAGCGCCCTTATGACCAGTAATTACGGCTGGTCCGCAATTCCAGCCTTAATCGTTGGTGCTGTTGGTGTCGCGATCATTGCCTGGGCTGTCGGTCGTCCGATTCTGCGTCTCAAAGGCCATTATCTGTCCATGGCGACCCTTGCCGTGGGTTTCATTATCGCCATTATTCTGAACAACGAGCGGGAAATTACCGGTGGGCCGGACGGCATGCCAGTGCCTCCGTTTGATGTGTTCGGCTGGGAGCTCAGCCCCTTTGGCCAGTATTCCCTGTTTGGTATGGAGATCAGTGGTGATCTGGCCTGGTATCTGTTCGCGGGAGTGGTACTGCTGGCTGCCGTCTGGCTGGCTCAGAACCTGATTGATTCTCCTATTGGCAGGGCTTTACGTTCTGTCCACGGCTCGGAAGTCGCTGCCAGTGTGGTGGGTGTGAACACTGCAAAATATAAAAGCCTGGTGTTTGTGATCTCTGCGGTATACGCCAGCGTGATGGGTGCGCTTTACGGCCACTTTCAGGGTTTTATTACGCCCTCTGTGGCCAGTTTCGATTTTTCCATTTTGCTGATCACCATGGTTGTTCTGGGAGGTATGGGGTCTACCATCGGGGTGATTATCGGCGCAGTGGTTCTGGAAATTCTGCCACAAGTGCTGGCAGATTTTCAGGAGATGGAAATGGTGCTGTTTGGTTTGATCCTGATGCTGACCATGATCTTCATGCCGAAAGGCTTGCTGCCAACCCTGACGGGTTACCTGAACAAACGACGCGCCAGATCTGCCGGAGGTGATGCATGACCGCTTTGGTGGAAGTCAATAAGTTGTCCAAGGCTTTTGGTGGCGTACACGCCGTTGAGGATGTGAGTTTTTCAGTTGATGCTGGCCAGGTGTACTCGGTTATCGGCCCCAACGGTGCGGGTAAAACCACGCTCTTTAATCTGATTACAGGGCTGTACACGCCTACCAGTGGCGAAGTGAAGCTTAACGGTGAAAGCACTGCGAAGCTGCAGCCCAACCAATTGGCAGAGCGCGGTATGTGCCGCACGTTCCAGCAGATGCAGATCTGTATGAACATGACAGCCATTGAAAATGTAATGCTTGGCCGGCACCTGACCCTGAAAAGCAATCTTTTTACTACGTTGTTCCGTTTGCCTGCGCTCACCCGGGGTGAAAAAGCTGCACGGGAGAAAGCGGCCGAGCTGATGGAGTTTGTTGGTTGTGGCGAGTATCTCGACACTGACGCCTCGGCGATGTCTTATGGCGCCCTGAAACGCCTTGAGATTGCCCGCGCGCTGGCCGCGGAGCCGAAAGTTGTCTTGCTGGATGAGCCGGCTGCCGGCCTTAATGCTGTGGAAACCGCTGCACTGGAAGAACTGATCCGCAAGATCGCAGAGCAGGGTATTACGGTGATGCTGGTAGAGCACGACATGAAACTGGTGATGGGGATTTCCGACCGTTTGCTGGTGCTTAACTACGGGCGCGTACTGGCAGAAGGCACGCCGGAACAGATTCGTGCAAACCCGGACGTGATCGCAGCCTATCTGGGCGGTTAAACGGAGCGAGGGATAACCATAATGACACAAACACCGACCAAGGTTGCACCTGAAAACAGCTATAGCTTGCAAGCCATAAGCACGATTGTTCAGGAACACCAGTCCCTGTGGCGCATACTTGATTTGCTGGATCAACTTCAGCACGACATGAACATTAACGAACAGCAGCCCGACGAAACGCTGTTCAACAATATTTTTGATTACGTTCAGCACTTTGCCCGGCGGGTACACAGTTCTCCGGAAGAGATAGTGCTGTATCGCGTGCTGGGGGAAAAGTCCCCCGAGACCAAACCGCTGCTGGATAAGCTGGCGCACGGTTACGTCATTGGCGATGGAAAGATTAACGAACTGCGACAGCTGCTGATGGTTTGCATGGAGCGCTGGCCTGATGGCCGGGAAGAATTCAGCCACGCACTGGCCCGGTTTACTGAAGCATTGCGCAAGCACATCAAAAAAGAAGAGGGGGTCGTTATACCCCGGGCGCGCAAACTTCTGAGTGAAGATGACTGGCGCCTGATTATCGAATCCCGTGATCAGGCCAACGATCCGTTGTTTGGCGAGCGGGTGCGGGATGAATTCCGGGAATTGCGTCACCGCATCGTAAGCTATACGCCTGAACGCCTGGGTGGCCTGGGGCTGCATCATGCCTCGCGCAGAACAGCCGCGCACGCCACTGAGGAAATGCTTACCATCAAGGGACTGAAGACATCCTATGGCCAGATTGAGGCGCTGCACGGTATTGATATCTGTATCAACAGCGGTGAAATAGTGTCTCTGGTTGGTGCCAATGGTGCTGGTAAATCGACATTGTTGATGACCATCTCAGGTCTGCAGCCGACCGACAGCGGCAGTATTACCTTTGAAGGTAAAGACCTGCTGAAGATTGGCACCGATCAACGTGTGGCCAGTGGCATTGTGCAGGTTCCTGAAGGCCGGCAGGTGTTCAAGGATCTGAGTGTTGAAGACAATCTGCTACTGGGCGCCTACACCCGCGGCCGCAGCCCTGAAGTGGAGGAAGACATAGAGCGCATGTACGAAAAGTTTCCCATATTGCGGCAGAAACGCAGAAACCTGGCGGGCGAACTGTCCGGCGGCCAGCAGCAGATGCTGGCGATGGGGCGGGCTCTGATGGCCAGGCCCAGGTTGCTACTGCTGGACGAGCCCAGCATGGGGCTGGCGCCATTGATTATCGAAGAAATTTTCAACATCATCAAAGAGTTGAAGAATGAAGGCATGACTATTTTCCTGGTGGAGCAGAATGCCTCCCAGGCGCTCGCACTGGCAGATCGTGGTTATGTGCTGGAAACCGGCCGCGTGGTGGTCGAAGGTTCCGGGCGTGAGTTACTGAGCAACGAGAAAGTCCGTGAGGCGTATCTGGGTATGTAATGGAGCGCCATAAAAAACCGCCAGAGCGTTAAGCTTCTGGCGGTTTTTTTATGGCCGGAAGTTTATTCCGGCTTTTTGGCAACCAGGGTCAGAATATCGTAGCTGGCAACCAGCTCGTCGTTCTGATTGGTAACCTGAACATCCCATACAACCACGCCTTGCGGGTGGCCATCCGGCGACGTACGGCCCTGATCAATCTTGCGCTTGCAGGTCAGGCGGGCGCGAATGGTATCGCCCGGCGCAACTGGCTCAATGAAGCGCAGCGTGTCCAGGCCATAGTTCGCCAGGACAGGGCCTTCGCCAGGATCAACGAACAGGCCGGCTGCGGCAGAGAGCACGAAATAGCCGTGGGCAATGCGCTTGCCGAACTGGCTGTTCCTGGCGGCGATTTCATCGAAGTGCATGTAGAAATGATCACCCGACAGGCAACCGAAGTTCACCAGATCTGCCTCAGTAACCGTGCGACGGTGGGTCAGCAGCGATTGGTTGATCTGCAGGTCTTCGAAGTGATACCGGAACGGGTGTATGTCGTTTTCGATAAGCCTGGCGCCACGGACATACTCGCCAGTAACGGCTGCCAGCATAGTGGGCGAGCCCTGAATGGCAGTTCGCTGCAGGTAGTGATGCACGGCGCGGATACCGCCGAGTTCTTCACCGCCACCGGCACGCCCCGGGCCGCCATGCTTCAGCATGGGCAGGGGTGAACCGTGGCCTGTGGATTCTTTTGCAGCTTCTGCATCAAGCAGATGCAGGCGGCCGTGAAAGGCTGCCAGTGCCGGCGCGAGTCTGGCAATGGTTGCCGGGTCTCGGGAGGTTACCGTGGTAACCAGCGAACCCCGGCCCTTGGCGACCAGCTCAACGGCTTCGTCGAGGGTGTTGTAGGGAATAACCGTGGCAACAGGACCAAAGGCTTCGATATCGTGGGCGCCACAGCCGTTTTCCGGGTTACGGCAAAGCAGCAGGTGTGGTTCAATGAATGCACCCTTGTCTGTGCCTTCGCCCACCGGCTTGAAACTGCCATCGCCACCGATAACCAGCTCACTGGTTTTCAGCAGTTCCTGGATGTTGGCTTTAACGTCTTCCAGTTGATCGATTGATGCCAGGGCACCCATGCGTACGCCTTCGACCGAAGGATCGCCGGTGGTGATTTTCGACAAACGCTCTTTGAGCTTGTCGCACACAGCCTGCACCTGATCCTTAGGTACCATGATCCGACGTATTGCCGTACATTTCTGGCCCGCTTTCGCGACCATTTCACGGCCCACTTCCCGCACAAACAGATCGAACTCTTCGTGTTCCGGTTTTACATCCGGAGCCAGAACAGCGCTGTTGAGCGAGTCCGCTTCTGCATTGAAAGGAATGGAACGGTTGATGATGTTGGGGTGGTTACGCAGCATCCGGGCAGTATTGGCCGAGCCGGTAAAGGTAACCACATCCTGCTCTTCAAGATGCTCGAAAAGATCGCCTGTGCTGCCGATGATCAGCTGCAGGCTGCCTTCCGGCAAAGAGCCGGATTCGTGCATCAGGCGCACGGCCAGCTCGGTCACATAGCAGGTAGACGTGGCCGGCTTTACAATGGAGGGCATGCCAGCCAGAAAGGTAGGCGCAAACTTTTCCAGCATTCCCCATACCGGGAAGTTGTAGGCGTCGATATGCAGTGCCACACCACCCCGTGGCACCATAATATGGGTGCCCGCGAAGTGATTGTTTTTGCCCAGAGGTGTTACCGGGCCTTCGTGGATCACATTGCCGGATGGCAGCTCACGGCGGCCCATGCTGGCATAGGAAAACAATGTGCCGAAGCCGCCATCGATGTCGATACCGTTGTCTGCTTTGCTGGAACCGGTATGCATAGAGAGGGCATAAAGCTCTTTCTTGTGTTCTTGCAGATACAGCGCCATGGCTTTGAGGGCCAGGGCACGCTCCTGGAAGTCCATGGCCAGCAGGTTTTTCCCGCCGACCCTGCGGCCATATTCCGCTGCTTTTCTGAAATCCAGGGTGTCACTGTGTGTATAGGCAACGATTTCGCCGTTGATGGCGCTGGGCAAGGCTTTGGCCTGCTCGGAACCAACCCATTCACCGGCAATAAAACTCTTGAGAACTGACATGTAAGAAAACTCCAGAATCACATTTCGTCGTAGTCAAGGACGACCTTGTCGCTGACGGGGTAGCACTGGCACGACAACACGTAGCCGGCGTCCACTTCGTAGTCTTCCAGGGCAAAGTTCTGGTCCATTTCCACTTCGCCTTCCACCACTTTGGCGCGGCAGGTGGAGCAAACTCCGGCTTTGCAGGAGTAAGGCAGATCAGCACCTTCATCGTTACCTGCATCAAGAATGCTCTTGGTATCGCGGACCAGCTCAAAAGTCAGCGAGCGGCCATCGGCTTTGACGGTAACAACGCTGACGGCCTGGGGATCTACTTTGTTTTCTGCGCGGTCCTTGCGGGACTGTGGGGTGCCACCGGCAGGTGTAAACAGCTCGTAGTGCACCTTTGTTTTTTCCAGACCATGGCGAACCAGGGAGTCACGCACGGTTTCGGTCATCATCTGCGGGCCGCAGAGGAAAGCCGCGGTCAGGTTTTTGGCGTCGATCCAGTGATCAAACAGCTGGTCGCATTTCTCGGCATCAATGCGGCCGTTGTACAGATCTATGTCCTGTTCTTCCCGGGTAAAGATATACACCAGGTTGAAACGGGTCATATATTCGTTTTTCAGATCCTGCAGCTGATCGCGGAACATGGTGCTGCTGGTGCCTTTGTTACCGTAGAACAGGGTGACCTGACTTTTCGGTTCGGTTTCCAGTGTGGTTTTCACAATAGACAGAATCGGGGTGATACCACTACCGGCAGCCACCGCCAGGTAGTTGCCTTCCCGTTCCGGGTCCAGATCAATGGAGAAATGGCCTTGCGGTGGCATGACGTCCAGAGTGGATCCGGGCTTCAGCTGTTCGTTGGCAAAACTGGAAAACACACCGCCGGGCACGCGTTTAACGGCAATGCGCAGCTCTTCGTCATTCACACTGGTGCAGATGGAGTAGGTACGGCGCACTTCTTCGCCGTCCAGGTTGGTACGAACGACAATGTGCTGACCTTGCTTGTACTTGAATTTTTCTGCCACATCGGCGGGCAGGTCAAAGCTAAGGGATACGGCGTTTCTTGTTTCCGGCCTGACCTCTTTGAGGGCCAGCGAGTAGAATTTATTCATGATCGTATCGGCTCTATATGCATTTGAAGTAGTCGAAGGGTTCAAGGCAATCACGACAGCGATAAAGCGCCTTGCAGGCAGTAGAGCCGAATTCGCTGATGCGTTCGGTGTGCTCGCTGCCACAAAGCGGGCAGGCAACCACCTCATCAGCACCCAGCAGGCTCATTTTGCTGGCACTGCCCTGGGGTGGAGCTATGCCAAATACCCTCAGTTTTTCCCGGCCTTCGTCGGTTATCCAGTCAGTCGTCCACGCGGGTGTCAGCACGCGGTTAATGTGTGGGTCGCGAATGCCGGCTGCGCGCAGGGCCTCGGCGATCAGCTCTTCAATGAGCTCGGTTGCGGGGCAGCCGGAGTAGGTTGGTGTTACATCCACACTCAGATGTTTTCCATCCCAGCTAATGCTGCGCACGATTCCCAGTTCCACTACACTGACTGCGGGCACTTCCGGGTCCAGAACCTTGTCCAGAAGCTCCCATATGGCATCTTCTGTCAGCAGTTCCGGGTGGGCGTTGGCCGGCACCCGGTCGCTGGCAATCAATACGTCTACAGACGATGGTTCACGTTCAGTCACCGGAGGTGCTCCCTATAACAGACGGACTTACCAGGTGGTCGCATCCGGGTAGGCGCGAGGCAGGAACTGCATCTCGGCCAGGATGAGCCCCAGGTGCTCTGTGTGAACGCCGCGCTTTCCACCCATGTACATCCAGGCGTCTTCTGCACCGGTTGTAAGAGTGGCCTGGGCTGCCACTTCACGCACCATTCCAAACCAGTCTTGCTTCAGCTGCTCAGGATCAGGGCCAATGCCGGCCTTGAACATGGCGTGGTCGATATCATCCGGGGTTACCAGTTCGCCGGTGAAGCGCCAAAGCAGATCGAAGGCATCCTGAATACGACGGTGGCTTTCTTCGGTACCATCGCCCATGCGCTTGACCCACTCAGAGGAGCGACGCAGATGGTAGGTCGCTTCTTTGACAGCCTTTGCCGCGATGTTGGCAATGCGCTCGTCTTTGGCATTTTCCAGGCTCTTCATTGTGAAGTAGTGCCACACATCGAAGAAAAACTGGCGCGCCATAGTGACTGCGTAATCACCATTTGGCTGCTCGACCATCAACAGGTTGCGATAGTTATGGGCATCCCGGAGGAAGCACAGCTTGTCGGCATCACGACCGTCGTCGATCAGTTCAGCGGCGTACTCGTACCAGTTGCGGGCCTGGCCCACCAGATCCAGCGCGACGTTCATCAGTGCCAGTTCTTCTTCTACAGCTGGCGCTTTGCCGCATAGTTCGCAAAGTCGCTGACTCAGAATCATGTCTGAATCCGCAAGGCGTAGCAGGTAGTCCTGCAGAGCTTGTTGTTCGGTCATTGGATGCTCTCCTTACATGTGCCCGACTTCGTCGGGCAGTTTGTAGAAGGAAGCGTGTCGGTACACCTTGTCTTCTGATGGATCAAACAGAACTTCCTTTTCATCAGAGGCAGAGGCGGTGATGGTGTCCGACGGAACCACCCAGATGCTTACCCCCTCACTGCGGCGGGTGTAAAGATCACGGGCGTTTTCCATGGCCATTTCATTGTCGGCGGCGTGAACGCTGCCAACGTGTTTGTGGTTGAGTCCGTGCTTGCTGCGAACGAATACTTCGTAGAGGCGCCATTCAGACATGGTTGTTTCTCCTGTTTACGCGGCTGCGCGCTGTTTTTGTTTTGCTGCGTAGGCAACGGCGGCTTCCCGTACCCAGGCACCTTCATCAATTGCTTTGCGACGGGTGGACAAGCGTTCACGGTTGCACGGGCCATCGCCCTTCAGCACGTCGTAGAACTCTTTCCAGTTGATGTCGCCGAAGTCGTAATGACCTGTTTCTTCGTTCCACTTCAGATCCGGGTCGGGTGCGGTGCATCCGAGGAATTCAAGTTGTGGAATTGTCTGGTCAATAAACATCTGGCGCAGTTCGTCGTTACTTTTGCGCTTGATCTTCCAAACCATGGACTGCTGGGAATTGGGGGACTCGTCGTCGTGCGGACCGAACATCATCAGCGCCGGCCACCACAGACGGTTGATAGCGTCCTGTACCATATCCTTCTGCTCTTGCGTGCCTTCGCGCATCATGTCCAGCAGGATCTGGTAGCCCTGACGCTGGTGGAAACTTTCTTCTTTACAGATGCGGACCATGGCACGGGAGTACGGGCCGTAGGACGTTCGCTGAAGAACCACCTGGTTCACAATGGCTGCACCATCAACGAGCCAGCCAACTGCACCCATATCGGCCCAGTTCAGTGTCGGATAGTTGAAAATGCTGGAATATTTAGCTTTGCCGTCGTGCAGCTTCTGGATTTCTTCATCCCGGTCAGCGCCCAGCGTTTCCATGGCGCTATACAGGTACAGGCCGTGGCCCGCTTCGTCCTGAATCTTGGCCATAAGCTGCAGCTTGCGCTTCAGCGTGGGTGCGCGGGTAACCCAGTTGCCTTCCGGTAGCATGCCGACAATTTCTGAGTGGGCGTGCTGGGAAATCTGGCGAATCAGGGTTTTGCGGTAGCCGTCTGGCATCCAGTTTTTGGCTTCAATCTTGATTTCGGCGTCTACCTTTTCCTGGAAATCCCGCTCTTCGGGAGACATTTCTTCCAGGGTCTTGAGGCGCTTGGTACCGGTATCAACGAGCTGTGCGTACATAACTCTCTCTCCGAATCTGGCTTGTTTTGGTCTGCTGGAGTTGTGCAGCAGGGCGCCGTGACGGATCACGGGCGATATCTTCATACTATATGATACTGAATAAATATCAAGGAATCGTATTTTGTATCATGTTCGCTTGTATGGGTTTTTTTTGATCATTTAACTCATTGAAACGAAACAATTAACTTAGATTTATTAATGATATTTTTTTGATCTGTTAAAGCCTGACGAAAAATAAATTTCCGGGGCGTTGCTGCGGCCCGCCCCGGATCCGTGGGTTTTAGTCCTTGCGGCGATCAAACACCCGCTTGGCTTTGCCCTCAGAGCGGTTCATGGTTCCCGAATCCTGCACATGTACTTTTGTGCTTATGCCGATATACGACTTGATATGGTGAGCCAGTTCTTTGGCTGCGCTTTCCTTTATGTCGGCCCCTTCTGCGTCCAGTTTCAGCTCGACCCGGACATCAACGCAGTCCAGATTTCCCTCTTTGTACACTTCGATTTCATAGTGTGGTGCCAGTGCACGGCACTTCAGCACCTGCTCTTCAATCTGGGTGGGGAACACGTTCACACCACGGATAATGAGCATGTCATCACTGCGCCCGGTGATTTTGTCGATACGGCGCATCGGACGGGCTGTGCCTGGCAGCAGGCGGGTGAGGTCTCGTGTGCGGTAGCGCAGCACTGGCATGGCCACTTTAGTGAGGGAGGTGAACACCAGTTCACCGTACTCGCCGTCGGGCAGTACTTCACCGGTTTCCGGATTGATGATTTCCGGGTAGAAATGATCTTCCCAGATGGTCGGGCCATCTTTTGTTTCCAGGCACTCCATACCCACGCCGGGGCCCATTACCTCAGACAAACCGTAGATATCCAGAGCCTGAATACCCAGGCGGGTTTCCAGTTCTGTACGCATTTCGTTGGTCCATGGCTCTGCGCCGAAAATGCCAAGTCGCAACGGCAGTTTTCTGGGGTCAATGCCCTGACGATCCAGTTCATCAGCAATGTTCAGCATGTAGGAAGGCGTGACCATGATGATGTCGGGTTCAAAGTCTTTGATCAGCTGAACCTGTTTCTCTGTCTGGCCGCCGGACATGGGTATCACGGTACAGCCCAGACGCTCAGCGCCGTAATGGGCGCCGAGACCACCGGTGAACAGGCCGTAGCCATACGCAATATGAATCTTGTCTCCGGCACTACCACCACCCGCGCGAATAGAACGTGCAACTATATCTGACCAGGTTTCAATGTCGCTCTGGGTGTAGCCCACAACAGTGGGCTTGCCGGTGGTGCCGCTGGATGCGTGAACCCGGACGACCTCTTTCATTGGCACTGCAAACATGCCGAACGGGTAGTTATCCCGAAGGTCGTTTTTACCGGTAAAGGGAATTTTTGCTATGTCTTCCAGGCTTTTTATATCCATTGGCTTCAGGCCAATAGCGTCAAATGCCTTGCGGTAATGGGGCACATTTGTATAGGCATGCCAAACGCTCCAGCGCAGGCGCTGAAGTTGCTCGTGACGGAGTTCGTCGACACTGGCGGTTTCCATCCGGTCCAGTTTTCCGAGTTTCTGCATGGGTAGGCTCATGTTTGCTTCCTGTCTTGTTCTTGTTGCTCCGGCTTACCGCCGGGGCAGCTTCAGTTTGTGTCACGGCCCCGGAATTCTCCGGGC
>Ga0209345_10001111_pt1 | contig 33163 bp, 62 predicted proteins | sample Cruoilmetagenom7_FD_187294 | JGI IMG/M metagenome (GOLD analysis project Ga0209345, IMG submission 187294) | Oil polluted marine microbial communities from Coal Oil Point, Santa Barbara, California, USA - Sample 7 (SPAdes) (version 2) | ecosystem: Environmental > Aquatic > Marine > Oil seeps ...
CAAACTCACAATCATGGTTGCTTTTTAGAGCATCAATGGGTTTATAAAAAGACATTTGAGAACGAAGGTTCAAAATTTAACGGAAAGGATGAAGCGACATGGTAATTCCTAAAAGATTTAAAGAGGCTAGTCTAGATAATTTTAGAACTAGGACTAAGGTTGATAAAGAAATAGTTGCTCATTTACAGACTGAGCTAAAAAATAATACAATTATTCTCGGAGGCGTTGGTATAGGTAAAACTCATTTAGCTTGGGCCTTATATAGATCTAAAGAAACTGAGGTAGAGATTAAAGGAGAGCTTGTAAAAATAAATAATACTGTAAAAATAACTACAATTAAAGAAATTGTTGATGATATTAGAAGCGGATGGAAAACAGGGAAGTCAAATATAGAAGATTATAAAAATATTCCGATCCTTATTGTAGATGAGTTAGGCGTTCAATACGGATCAGATAGCGAGAAGATAGAGTTATTCGAAGTATTTAATTATAGATATAACGAAATGCTGCCTACCGTAGCAATAAGTAATCTTAATAAAGAGCAGATAAAAATAGCTTTAGGATTAAGAATATACGACAGATTGTTTGGCGGAGCTAAGGTTTTCGAGTTATATGGGGAGAGTGAGAGATAATGGCCGAAAATAAAATAAGTTATATTAAGGAAGATATAAAAGTAACAGGTCTAAAAGTAAACGGAAAGAAACTACCTGATTGCTCTTTAAATGAACTATCAAAAGTTGTAGCTGAAGAGCTAAGTAAACAAGATAAAGGAGAAAAGTAATGCAAGAATTTATAAATAGGTTAGAAAAAAATAACTTTAAATATAAAGTTTATGAGAAAAATAATATAATTATTGTAAATGGAGACTGCCTTAAGGTTATGGAGCTTATAGAAGATAATGGAGTAGATCTAGTTCTTACTGATCCTCCTTACGGAATAGGATTTAGTAGAGAGGTAAAAGAAAATAATGGATGGAAAGCTAAGCCTAAAAAAGACTGGGACGATAAAATACCTAGCAAAAATGTTTTTAAAGAGATGTTTAGAATAAGTAAAGATCAGCTGATATGGGGGGGAATTACTTTACTGATTACCTACCTTCTAGTCAAGGATGGGACGTTTGGGATAAAGGACAAAGAGACTTTAGCCTTGCTGACGGAGAAATGTGCTGGACATCTTTTGATAAAGCTATGAGAATATTTACTTATGCAAGAGGAAAATTCTTAAGCGTTAGGCACGGAGAACATCCTACTGAAAAGCCTGTTGCTTTAATAGAATGGCAATTAAATAAAAGTTCAGAAAAAAACGACATTATATTTGATGGATTTTTAGGATCAGGAACTACGGCCTTAGCTTGTTTAAAACAAGATAGATGTTGTATAGGAGTAGAGCTAGATGAGGATTATTTTAAAATAGCGTGCGAAAGAATAGAGAAGCAATTACAATCGCCGACATTATTTGGGAGTTATTAACATGGAAAAGGAGAAAGAAAATGATTGATCCAGTAGAGCTATATACAAAACTAGATGAAGCGATAGAGGAATACTCTAAAGCTACATATCAATTTAAGCTATTAGACTATAGTAAAAAGTCTGTTTTAGCTAAATTAACACTATCAGAAGAAGGAAGTAGCCATGCTGAAAGACAAACAAAAGCTTTAGCTAGTGACGAATATAAAACACATTGCGATGGGTTAGCTCTCGCAGAGGAATATTATATTAAATGTAAATTTAAGGTTCAAAATATGTTCTCGTATCAGGATAATATACGAACTAAAGAAGTATCAGAGAGAAACGCGGTTAAATAATAGCAAAAACTAACCAGAAACGTCTAAATTAGAGCAGGAAGGGTAAAATATATATAATGACTAAGAAAAAAGAAAGTACTATTTTAAAAGAGAGATTAGATAAGATTGTTAAAATAGAAATCTTAACTCAGTATAACTTCTGCTTTTTATGTGGTCGTCCTGCTATAGAGCTTCATCATTGGATGCACGGCCGAGATAACACAAGATATAGGTTTGATCCTTATAATCTATTGCCTATTTGCAGAGACTGCCATACAGAAGTTCATAAAGGAAATATAAGTTTTGAGGAAGTAAAAGGAAAAGCTTTGTATCACGGAATAATCTCGATAGAAGTATTTGATAGAATATTTAACGATAATAAGGTTTATAAAATATATAATCATGAACTAGAAGATATGATAAAGGAGAGAAAATGATACAGGCAAAAATGGAACTACCTTTTAAGGAATCAACTAACGCCTTTTATGCTGGGATGCATTATAGAAGAAGAAATCAACTTAAAAACGATATGACTATTTGGTGTAAAAAACACTTAAGATATATGGATAAATTTACTTCTAAGGTAGATATTCACATGGATTTTTATTTTAAATCTCATCCTTTAGATTCTAGTAATTGCTCTATAATGTTTAAAATGATAGAGGATAATCTAATAAAACTTAATGTTATTACTAAAGATTCAATTAAAGGCGTAGGTAAAATATCTATGGAATCTCATAAAGCGTCTTCGAATTATGTAGAAATTAGCATAAAATTAAATAAAAGTTAATCTTTTTTCTATCTCGAAAGTTATAGTAGAGTTAGAATAAGAAAAAAAAGTAAAAAAAAGTAAAAAAAATGCTTGACTTTATTTTTAAAATGTTTTAGAGTTTATTTAAGCCGAACGAAGAGGGATTATAGAGGTTGCGAGACATACGTTCACGAACCCATTAAACACCAGAAACAGAAGGCTTAAAGAAGTTTAACAAAGGAGTAGCGAAATGACACAAACAAACTGTAGTAGTTGCGGAGAGCAATTAACATTAAAAGAAGGATTAGGTACTAAGACGACCGATTGCTTCTGTGATAAGTGTAAAAAAATTATACTAAAAGAATTAGCGGACGATGTAAATAATGATTATAGAAAAGTCAGTATTTATGTACTTGAAGAAAGTGTAGATTATCAAGACTGCTTATATAGTCGTGACGAATGTAACTATTGTGACGAGTGTGGGGAAGAAACCCCAGAGGATTTCATGGAAGGCGATATTTGCAGCGATTGTAGATCTGCGAACGAGGACAGAGAGAGTTTAGAGTTTGACTGTCGTTCTGCAAGAAGAATTTAAGGAGAAAAAAATGAAAACAAAAAATTTCGTATTATGGATCGGAAGCATGGTGTTCTTATTACTTATTCATTTATTTGTAATGTATAGTTCTGAGGTAACACTAGCTTACGATCTAAGATGTATTAACGGAGAATTAGAGTATTGTGAGGTTGGAAATGGCTAATAACAAAGAAATAGATATATATAAGAAGCTTAAACAAAAGATAAATCCTGACATTGTAAAAACAAGAAAAGGAACAGGAAATAAGGAATTATCATATATAGAGGGTTGGCAGGCTCAACAAAATGCTAACGATGTCTTTAAATTTGATTGGGATTGTAAAACAATATCTAATGATTATATAATGCAGAGAGATTATATTAAGAAAAGCGAATGGAACGGTAAGAAGACAGAAAAAGAAATGGTGCAGGTTGCGTTTAAAGCAATTGTTGAGATTGTTGTTAGATTTGAAGGTAAGACCCTAACAAGACAAGGCACAGGTTTTGGAGATGGTATAGCAGGAGTAGATAATATAGCAGGAGCTTACGAGTTAGCTATGAAAGAAGCTGAAACAGATGCTTGTAAAAGAGCGTTAAAAACTCTAGGATCACAATTCGGTATTGATTTATACGATAAAACTTATAGTGTTACAAAGGGTTATGAAGCAGATCTAAAATCTAATAAAGATTACTTTAATGCAAATACTGATATTTCTAAGATAACAGAAGATTCTGAATTAGTTAAATATATTGACGAATATCAAGGTTCTTATAAAGAAGAAGTAATAGAACTAGCTAAAGAAAGAAGAAAAGAGATTAGAAAATGATTATACACGAAGATATAGAGCAAGGATCAGAGGAGTGGCATGGCAAAAGAGCTGGGAAGATAACTGGAACTAAAGCTAAGGCTATACTAGGCGCTAAATCTAAAAAAGACGGATCTTTAATTATTACTGATGGAGCTAATACTGTTATACAAGAGAAGATCATCGAGCTAGTTCTAGGTAAGGTTCAAGAAACAAAACAAACCGAAGAAATGGCTAGAGGAACTAGATTAGAGCCAGAGAGTAGGGCTTTATATGAATTTAAAAAAGACGTTGAAGTTCTAGAAGTTGGTTTTATTGAAGTAAGTGAATATAGTGGGTTTAGTCCAGATGGTTTAGTAGGAGAAGATGGCCTATGGGAAAATAAGAGCATGAATGCCGCTAACCATCTTAGGGCCGTTTTATTTAACTACGTTAAACCAGATCATTTATATCAATGTCAAAAAGGATTAGGAGATTCTAATAGAAAGTGGTGCGACTATACCGTTTATAACCCAGACGTTGACCCTAGCCTACAGTTCCATACTATAAGGATCTATAGAGATGAAGAGGTTATAGAAAAGATAAATCAGGCTGTAAGTATTGCTAGCAGATTGATTGAAGAAGGATACAAAAAATATTTAGCAATTAAACAAAACAACACAACAACAGAAGGAGAAAACTAAAATGAGTAACGAAAAAGTACAAAACAACGAAGCTACAGTGGAGAATATTACTGAAAAAGTAAAAAACGAGGTAGCTAAAAAAGTAACTAAAGATGTTTTTAAGAAGCTAATTGCTATCGATAACATCTCAAATTTAACAGATGATATTGTGGAAAATATGATGAATGACTTAAGAGATAAAAGCTTTATGACTGTTAGCTTAGAATTAACTAAAGATCAAAGAGAAGCATTATTAGACTGTTTCCCTACTATGATACAGAAGGTTAAACAAGAATATATAGAAAATCTTGAAACTGATAAAAGAACTAAAATGGTTACTAAAGAAATTAAAGAAAGCCTACAAGAGCTTATAGATGAATCTTTAGCTCAGATAGGTCAAGAAGTTAACAGAGGAGCTATTATATCTTCTACTGCTGTTTCTGCAGATACTAAACCTAAAGATCATAATAAGATTGAGCTAAATCACAGTAAATCTAATGGAGATATTACAATTCCAACTCAAGGAATATTTATATCAACAAATTGTATTAAAGTAATAAAAGATACTATTTTAGATGAGAATTTAAGAGAAGAGGAAGAAAAAGAAGAAGTAGTTGATCCTGAAACAGGGGAGGTAACATCATAATGGCAGGCTCAATAAATAAAGTAATATTAGTAGGTAATCTAGGTAATGACCCAGAAATTAGATCTTTTCAAAACGGAGGAAGAGTAGCGAACCTATCTATAGCTACATCTGAATCTTGGAAAGATAAAGCTTCAGGCGAAAGAAAAGAAAAAACAGAATGGCATAGAGTTGTTCTATTTAATTCAGGTCTAGTTGATTTAGCAGAAAAGTATCTTAAAAAAGGCTCTAAGGTTTATATCGAGGGTAAATTAGAAACTAGAAGCTATGAGACTTCTTCAGGAGAAAAAAGATATTCTACTGAGGTCGTATTAAGGCCTTATAGCGGAGATCTTCAAATTCTTGATAAAAGAGAAGGTGGTACACAGGGTTGTACACAAAGTGAACCAGTTAGTGACCCAGCTTCAAACCCAGACGAAGATAATTTTGACGATGAGATTCCGTTCTAAGTAAATTATGAGGGTGTTAGTTTAAGTGGTAAAAACAGGGGTTCGATAGTATGGTTACTAAGATAGGTGGGTTAATCCTTAATGTAATTCGAAACGGACACCAGAACTTGGATCGAAACCAAGACACCTTCAACCCTAATAAGGAGAGAAAAAATGACTAAATTAGAAAAATATATGCAGGATAAAAACTGGACTTCTCCTGAACTAGCTAAAAAGTTAGGAAGAAGTAAAAATAGCGTAGATAGGTTCATGAAGGTTGGATTAACTAAGCACGATATATCTACTAAGTATGCTCGAGCAATGGGCTGTAACGTAACCGATATTAAGGAGGACTAGAAAATGAAAGACAAATATACACAAGTATTATCGATCTTAAAGGAAAACGAAGCTACAAGATCAGACGATAACTTACTATTTATCCGAGTGGCCGATAAACATTTTAACTTTAGCCTAGCTGAAGAGAAGTTTTTGCTTAAAGTTTTACGCAGGTTTAATCATCCTAGCGTTACTAGAGCTAGAAGAAAAGCTTTTGAGAACCACCCAGAGTTAAACCCTAAATTAGAACAACGCAAGCACCAGGAGAATAAAGTAAAATCTTGGGCTGGTAGTGAAACAAGATAAGGAGAATTAGAGATGGGATTAAATTTAAGAGTTGAAGGGTGTGATGTTGAATATGAAAATGGATATATTACATTTATGCAATTTAGATTAGCTTTGGCTAGCAAATATGATAAGGAGTTTGGAGACATATATAAAGAGTGTATGCTTTATACTGGGGGTACTCCAATAACAGAAAGAAGAATAAAAATAGGGGAAAGGTGGAATGAAATATGCAACGATGATTTAGACATATTTTTAAACCATTCCGATTGTGATGGTAAAATGACACCTTCAGAATGTAGAAAAGTATATAATGTTATTAAAGACTGGGAAATGGATTTTACATATCATAATTACCCTGATGTTAATATAAGGTTTAATATGCTAGAAAATCTTAAAGTTATGTTAAAGTATAGTTTTGAGAAAAGAAGAATTTTAAGATTTAGTTAAACAACGAACAAAAGAAAGGGTCGTAGTTATGAGTGAAATAGGAGGATTCCTTTTAAAGGATTGTAGAGAAAAAAGAGGATTAACACAAAAAGACTTTGCTTTGGACTATTTAGGTATAAGTCCACAGTATCTATGTGATATTGAAAAAGGTCGAAGAATGCCATCAAGACATACTATTAAGAAACTAGCACCACAAATGGATAAAGATTATTCTTATTTATGTTGTTTGTTTGGTAAATCGCCAGAGTGGATAAGTTTTGTTCCTGAAAAAGTATTTATTAAATATTATTATAAGATGATAAATCACAAGAAAACACTTGAAAGTTTTGATAGACTTAGAAGTGGTAAGGACAACTAATATGACAACAGCAAAAGAAAAACAGCGAATAAAAGACAAAGAAAACGAGAGTAAGCTAATTACAGCATTACTGATAGCATTGGCAATAGCATCTATACTTACAGTTCCGTTGTGTCTTTATTTGGAAAGGGCGAGTATATGGTAGATAAATCAATTACATTATTATCTTTATTGGTAATAGAAAAAGAGAGTATTGAGTTTAGAAGAACTTTTGCAAAGAATTACACACATACATTTTTAAAAGATTATGATAATAAAGAAGTGTTGCCTTGTGTAAGTACAATATATTTACAAACTAAGGAAGAATTATCTAAAAAGAAAGAAGGACAAGAATGACTAAAACAAAACTGTTATCTGTGGAAGAAGCTAAAGAATATGAATCTTGTGGTAAGATAGGTAGTATTATTTTAGAACAAGCCCAAGAAATAGAATCACTTCAAAAGAAGAATGGGAAGTTATTGGAGTTTAAAGAAAATGTTACTAAAATATGTTATGAGTATGAAGATTCAGACGATGTTCACGAAATGTTAATAGGGGAGATAGAAAAATGATATTCCAATGTTTATTTTTACCCTTTTATCCGTGGATAATGTTTATAAATTTTCTACTTTTAGAATCAGAGCTTCGCACAACACCAACAAGGATTGCTGGATACATTGGTTTACATCTAACAGAATCAGTAATATTTTATATTATAATTAAATATTTATAACACCACCAGAGCAAGAAGATAGGAGATAATTGTATGGATATACATAAAGTATTAAAACGAAAAATAAAGAAATATGAAGGCTTGAATTTTGTTACTAATGAAGCTGATAATGAACAATTTTGGATAATAAGGTTTAAAGATAATTTTATAAAGATAAATCCAGATGATGCTGAAAAGCTATTTAAGGATATGCAAAGTCAATCAGCAGAAATACATTTTAAAAATTCTGTAATGTCTTTAGCAAACAGTAGTAATTAACCAAACATAAAGAGGAATAAGATGACTTGTAATTGTAATCATTGTAAACATAGTAGGGGAGAAATAACTACTGAAGAAGCTATAAAAAGAGAAAAAAAGGAAGAAAAAGAGTTATAATAGAAATGTTAACTAATATGTTAGGTGAAATCAATATTTTAAAGAAAGAAGGACAAGAATGAAAATATACTGCTGTGAATGCAAAGAACAAGTATTTACTAATATGGTAACAGGTCAGACGATCTACCCACATAGGCCAGATTTGTGGGATTTAGTTATATATCAATGCCCTAAATGTAAGAATTATGTAGGAACTCATAAGAAAAGCGGAATACCTTTAGGGGTTATAGCGACTTCCGCAATTAAGAAACAAAGGATGTTAATACATAATATGTTAGATCCTTTATGGAAAACAAAACGAATGAGAAGGCAAAAGCTATATAATATGCTAAGTAAAAAGCTGGGTTATAAGTATCATACTGCCAATATTAAGAGCCTAAGAGAATGTAAAAAGGTAAAAAAAGCGATACAGAACTTAAGGGTAGAGCTAGGTTTCAAGAAATATTAGTATTTTCTTGCAAATTTTTTAAAATAATTTTATAATCAAATAAAGGAGAACCAATATGTCCAATAATAAAAAAACAACAGATGCTAGAAGCCTAGAAGATCTAGAAGAAGAGTTAAAGAATTGTCAAGATGTTCATGAAACATTAAAGGCTTCCGATAAGAATGTATCTCAGGAGAGAATGCACGGCTTAACTCATACCTCAATACCGTTAGCTAAGGCTAATAAGAGTTTACAATCAGGCGTTAACTACCTAGAAAATCAAAATACGCAGCTAATAGAGAAGAATAAAGTCCAGGAAGCTACCATAAACTTCTACAAGGGCCTTCTAAACAGAACTATTGAAAGCTACGCCTCCGAAATATGCCAAACTAAGGAGGAGGAAGATGAGTAGAATTAAGAAAATACTTGACTTTCACGGCGGATTAGAGAATAAAGCCGTTAAAATAGTAGAAGAAGCAGGAGAAGCTTCGGTCGAAATAATGAAAATATTAACCGCTAGAGCCTTAGGAAAACCTGTTGATAATAAAAAATTAACTAAAGAGTTAGCTGATATTGAAGTAGTTATAGAACAGATAAAGCTAGACGCAGGAATTACTGGATCCGATATAGGCGCTGCGATGGAAGAGAAGATTTCTCGAGAAGTAAATAGGATAGATAATAACTTCTATCCGTTTAAAAACAAAGATATTCAAGAACCTTTTATAAAGTTAAATAAGGAAATACCTACTTTAAAAGATAAATTAGAGTTCGAATGCTTGTTAATGAACCCTTCTATAGTGGAAGAGTTTAAGAAAATCTTAGAGAAAAACGGCGCTAGATACGAAATTAAGGAAAACGGAGAAACCTATTTTAGAATATCTCCGTCTATAAGGTTTAAGCAAGTAACTAAACTAGAAAACGGATCGTTAAATATATCTTACGAGCCTGAAATCAACGAAATGATTAAGGAGGATGCCGATGGAGGAAATAGTTAAAAAGGTTAGAGAGCTACACGAACTATTAAAAGGTACTAAGTATCACGTAAGAGTATGTAGTAAGTTCCTACAAGTTACGGTCGGAGATCATTGCAAAAGGAAAAAGGCTATACAGAAGTTTAAGGAACAAGTAGAACTTTGCAATTACGAGGATAAATACGGCGGTAGGCTAGAACTTAACGTACATTATAAGAATTTAATAGATTCAATGTCGGAGAAGAAGAAAAATAACTTTAAAATAATCCCTGTAGGCGGATTAAGTAAAGAATTTGATAAGGAAGAAGGTAGATAATGTCGGAAGATAAAGAATACATATTAAAACTATCAAGAGACAAACTAGATATACTTGATTTTGATATAAAGACCTTAAGGAAAAAACTACAAGAAGAATCTTCAAGGTTAGATATATCAGCAGGGAAATTAGTTACTAAAGAAGAAAGTATTGATTTAAGCTTTTATAATATCCTATCTAATAAATTATTAGGTTATGAAGAAAAAAGATTTAAGCTACTTCAACAAATAATTTGGGAGGAGAAGATTTATGAGTAAAGATAAAGAAGAAGGAAAGAACAAAGGCGGAAGACCTTTAAAGTTTAAATCCGTAGAAGAACTAACGGAAAAGATAGACGCTTACTTTAATGAGAAAGATATTAAAGAGTGGACTATTACTGGCCTAGCCTTAGCTTTAGATACTACAAGACAAACCCTTATTAACTACGAAGAGAAGGACGAGTTTTTAGACACGATTAAAAAAGCCAAGCTTATGGTTGAAAATTCTTACGAGATAGATCTAAAGAAAAGCGGAAGAACAGGAACTATATTTGCTCTTAAAAACTTCGGCTGGTTAGATAAAGTTAATACTGATTTAACAAGCGGAGACGAACCTATTACCATTATAGGAACTGGTATAAATAGAGAGGGAGATAGTAATGCTTAAAAGGAAAGATTCTAAATATCATAAAGTAAATAAGAAAGCAGTAGGAGTATGGTATTCTGTTAGATGTTTAATAGATGGCATTTTCCTTAATGCTACTTTTGAAATTGATTATGTATTATCTAAAAAATACTTAACTAGAGAAGAAGTTGAAAATAAGGCTGTTGAATGTTTCGAAGAAGCTATAGTTTCTAGACGAAAGAAATTAACAGCTGATAAGAAATTGTTAAAGAAACTTAAATCGAGGAATAAGTAAATGGCAGATATTAAAAAAAGATTGCAAAACGTAGTAAAGAAGTATAAGCTAACTAGTAAGGACCTACCTCATCCTTCCTCTGTAGCTGGTAAATCGGATAACGAGGTATTAAAACTATTAACTGAAATAGGAAAAGCAAAGGAGAACCAAGATGTCAAACCCAAAACCAAAGAAGAAAATAGAGAGTGTAACAAAGGATCTTCCAAAGATACCAAAAGCACCAATGATAAAGAAACCAAGCCCAAGAAAGTATAAATATATCGTTAGAGCTTACAACTGGAAGCTTCATGCGGAGATAGTAAGAGATTACCCTATAGGTGGTAATGATACTTTTGTATTAGTTAAAGTAGGAGAATGGGAAAATAATAATGAGTATAAGTACGATCAACCGTGCGATATGCTAGTACCAATGCACGAGATAAACTGTATTCACGTAGTTAAGGATTAGATTATGACAGCAGATTCAAAAAAATACAGGATGACATATAGAGGGTGTAAGTGTGAGATATTTAAGAATGTAGACTATGCCTCAGGCGGTAAACTAAGATTTACAGCTGAATTTAACTTTAATGGTAAGGATTATGTACACTCACTATATCCGTGCGTACTAGAAGTATTTAAAACTCAATTAAGGTTGCAAATAGATACTTTATGTAACCCAGAGCTATTTCCTTCTACGACTAAAGAAAGAGAAAAAAGATCTAAGCTCATTTCAAAACGTTGGTTAAAGACTTTAAAAAGATATAAAAAGAGGAGTTAGACCATGAAACTAGTCAGCGGAAGAAAAGAAACAGTTAAGAGATACTTAAGATATATACCTACTACGGCCACTAGTCTAGCTGAGGATATTATCTTAGTTGTAGGTTTAATAGTTTACGTTCCAGTAATTACGGTTATATCAGCTATAACTTATCCGTTCTACTGGCTTAAGAATAGGAGATAGTATGAAAAAGTGTATAGACTGTGGAGAAGAAAGAGAAGATAATTTCTTTGGAACAAACAAGTTTAATGCTGATGGTTTATATAATACTTGTCTATTGTGTCAAGGCAAAGAACCTCGTAATGTTGCTATTCCTAAGGGACAATTCAAGAAAAAACCTAAAGATGGCAATGGAGATTTCTATACTAGAGCGAATTATCTAAGATTTATAGGAAGTAATGCTTGGAGAAGTATTAGATATAATATATTAAAGGAGAGCGATAGAACTTGTTGTGTATGTGGTAGAAGTAGAAGAGAACATAATATAGCTTTGCAAGTAGATCATATTGCACCTGTTAGTTCTAACTGGGATAAAAGGCTAGATAAGAATAACTTGCAAATACTTTGTGATGATTGTAATTATGGCAAAGGGAATAGCGATAGCATCGATTGGAGATAATCGAGTAGCATGGAATAAAATAACAAAAAGGAGAAAACAATGAATAAATTAAATATAGAAGTAGAAAAATGGGAAGGTATAGGTAAAAGTAAGCCTCATTATGTAGTTAGAGTTAGGTTGTTTAATATAGTTTTTGATTCTTGTAAATTCTATAAAGGTAGATGTGAGAATAGAATGGAGCATTATAATAAGATATGGTGGAAGTTCTATAAAGCCGTTAAGATAAGACAAGGTTTTTATAAGGATAGATCTGGTAACGTATATGTCGGATATATAAAAAGTGATAGCAACTTCCATTATATGAGATGTGGTTTAACAGAACACGTCTTTACACATAGCGATTGCAAAAACTTAACTCCTATAGACTTTAAAGAGGGACTTGATTTGTGGTCTAAGATTAGAAGAAACAAGCTTGATGAGTTAATTTCTGATGATAAATTTATTAAACAAAGAAGAAGAAACATGAAATAATATGAATAGTCCTAAAACCCATTATAAGAACACAGTATTTACAGGATACACTCCTAGACCTCTACAGGAGTTAATCCATTTAGATAATACAAGGTTTAAGGTTATTGTTTGCCATCGTAGATTTGGTAAAACGGTTATGGCCGTTAATGAGTTAATCGATCAAGCTTTAAGATTTGTTAAGCATAAAAGAGGACAATTCGCTTATTTAGCTCCTACTTATGTTCAAGCTAAGAGGATCGCATGGGAATATATTAAAGAATATACAGGTAATTTACCTGGAATTATTAAGAATGAATCCGAATTAAGCGTAGAGTTTCATAACGGATCTAAGATATTCCTAGCAGGTGCTAATAACTACGATAGTTTAAGAGGATTATACTTAGACGGAGTTATATTAGATGAGTTCGGACTATATCCTCCTGGAGTATTTAACGAAGTATTAAGACCTGCTCTTGCCGATAGAAAAGGATGGGCTTGGTTTATGGGAACTCCTGCAGGTAAAAACGAGTTCTACGATAAAGCAGAGGACGCTAAGAAAGAAGAAAAAGCAAATTGGAAGTTCTACGAGTTTAAAGCTAGTGAAACAGGTTATGTAGATCAAGAAGAATTAGATAGCGCTAAACTAGATATGACGGAAGACGAATATAATCAAGAGTTCGAGTGTAGTTTTGAAGCTTCTGTTAGAGGTTCTGTATTCGGTAAATGGATTTCTGAGGTATATAAAGATAATAGATTTACTAAAGTTGCTTATGATCCTTACCTACCAGTTCATACTTACTGGGATTTAGGAGCTAGTAAGAGTGTAGCTTCGAATATTATCTGGTTCGTTCAGGTATATGGTACGGAAGTAAGGTTTATCGATTGCTATCCTGGAATGGGCGAAAGCTTCGAGGAATATGCTAAAGTTCTAAAGGATAAAGGATATAATTACGGAGATCATTACGCTCCTCATGACGTTCAAAGTCCTGCGATGGGAACAGGAAAAACCGTATTAGATATAGCTAGAGAAGCAGGTATTACGTTTAAGATTATAGAAAAACAAAGTGAAGCGGATAGAATAGCTAACGCTAGGCGTAACTTCCATAGATGTTGGTTTGACGAGACTAAATGCGATGAGGCTTTAAAGGCTTTATCTCAATTTAGAGAGAAATGGAATGATAAACTAAGAAGGTTTATGGGGCCAGAGCATGACTGGACTTCTCATTATGCGGATGCTTTCTGCTACGCTTTATGGGAAATACCTAAGTCTAATTCTCATAATATAGGATCTTCTAACAACGTAGGCCAAATAGTAGGCGGAATGGATGATGACTGGGATGTATTGTAGAGAATTTTTAATAGCTTATCATGAGCAGGATAAAGAGCATTGTAAATTAACGTGGTGGAATTTTATGTTAAATAAGAAGTTTATTCACGTAGATGTATATATAGAGATAGCTGGAGGCTACTTATTGATACAGCCTAATGTTATGGGAATGGGTCTATATGAACAGTATTTTACTAAAAAAGAGATATTAACACTTGACAAAACAATTTTTCAGTCCTATATTGTTAAAGAGGACCAGATAAAAATAAGGCCAAAGGGCTTAATTACTTGCGTAAGTATAGTTAAAAGTCTTTTGTATGTAAAAAAATGGTGGATTATAACACCATTTCAACTATATAAATATATAGAGAGGCAACAAAATGTCAATATTTAATCCAAAAAAACCTGACACATCGAAACAAGAAGCTGCTTTAGATAGACAAGAAGCATCAGCTAAGGCTAGAGAAGAAGAGCAAAATAGAGAACTAGCTGGAAGAAGAAAGTCTTTGAGAAGAGGTCGAAGATCTTTACTAAGCGGTAGTGAAACAGGAGAAGAAACAACAGCTCCATTAAAAGAAACTTTAGGTTAGTCTAATGAGTGATTTTTTAGCAAGATTTAAAAAAGCAGAGACAGATTCTTTAGAATGGCACTCTACCTATGAAGAAATCTATCAATGTACTATGCCGAACCGTAACTTATATGACGGTATTCAAAACGGACAAAGGAAAACACAAAAGATATTTGATGCTACCCCTGTTATGGCAACTAGAGGTTTTGTTAATTCTTTAGTTAATACTGTAACTCCAGCTTTTACTAAATGGTTTGAGCTAGGAACAGGTCCTTTTATTGCCGAAGAGCAGAAGGAAGCTATACAAGAAGCTTTAAATAAAGGTACAGAGATATTCTTTGCGATGTTAAATAAATCTAACTTCGATACAGAACAAACTAAATGTTATTACGATCTATCAGCAGGAACAGCTACTTTACTATTCGAAGAGAGTGATGAGCCTGGAGATCCGTTTTCATTTACTGCTATTCCCCCTATTAAACTAGGATTAGAAGCAGGAGTTAGAGGATCTATCGGCGGTAGTTTCGAGAAAGCTAAGATACAAAACAATCTTATAAAAGAAACATGGCCAGATATTAAGATTCCTACTGGATTAGCTGCTGTTATTAAGCAAGCCCCAGTAGAAAAGAGTGAATTTAAAATAGGTATCTATAAAGAGAAGAAGGATAAACAAGGTAGAGCATGGGTTTATCGAGTATATTTCGGAGATGATGAAGTAGTTAAAAGAAGGTTCTTCGATAATCCTTATATTACTTTCAGATGGAACGTATTAAGTGGCGAATTATTCGGTAGAGGTCCTGTAATGGACGTATTACCTGATATTAAAAGCTTACATAAGATAAGAGAGATGTCTTTAAAGGCTAATGAAATAAGAACTATGGGAATGTGGACGGTAGCGGATAACGATATTGTTAATCCTGCTCAAATTAAGATAAGACCTGGAACTTTCTTAAAGGTATCTAGAAACGGAGGGCCTATGGGACCTTCTATAGATAGATTACCAGATATAGGGAACCCTCAAATATCAGAGGTTGAATCTGGTAGGCTTCAAAACGTAGTTAAACAAGGTATGTTAGATAATAGAATATCTACAGAGACAGCTCAAGATTCTACTGCTTTCGCAGTTCAACAGCTCATGAGCTTCTATAAGAGTGATTTAGCAGCTCCTTTCGGTAGGATTATGAATGAGTTTATGTATCCTTTCGTTAGAAGAGGCTTAGGTATTCTAATTCGTAAAGGTTTATGGACTATGCCAGCTCTTAAAATGTTCGATCCTGAAACTGGAGAAGAAACAGAAGTAGAACTAACGGCCGAAAACGTAGATTCTTTATTTGTAGCGGTTAATATTCTATCGCCTATAGCTAAAATACAGAAATCAGAAGAAGTACAAATAGCTAATCAAGGAGTTGCAGCAGCAGCAAAGCTTAGTCCTGATACTCTACCTCTAGATGTTATGGGTTATCAAAAATGGGTAATGGATAATGCTGGAGTTCCTGAGGAATTTACTTACGATAAAGAAGAGATTAAAACTCAACAAGCGGAGGCACAAGCGAATGCATCAGAACAACCAGTTTAATTATGAAGAACCAGTAGATGAGACAACCGATAAAGAAGCAGAGCTATTACGCTCTATTTATACAAAAACATTTAGTACTGAATCAGGAAAAGCAGTACTAGAGGATCTATTTAAAATCTTAGATCAACCAGTCGCCGATCCTAGCTACCCGCACTCTTACGCGTGCTGTAGAGAGGGTCAAAACCAAGTAATTCGTAGAATACAAAACTTAATAGGAGAACCGAACAATGACAGAAGAAACAGAAACACCAGAAGCAGCGGCAGCCGCAGCACTAGAAGCAAACAAAGAAACTGGGGAATCTCAAGAATCCTCAGAAAGCTTATTAGGAAATCATAAAGAAGGAGAAGGAGACCATACCCTTCCTGAAGATTTCTATAATGAAGATAAAACTTTAAACGTAGATAAGGTTACAGAACTTAATAAAAACCTACTTTCTAAGACGAAAGAAGCTACAGGATTAAGACAAAAGCTAGGTAAAGGCTTAGAAGCAGCTCCTGAGAATGTAGAAGGCTATAAGTTATCAGAAGAAACAGCCGAAAAGCTAGACGCAAAAGATCCTCTTTTATCTGCATTTAAAGATACAGCCTTAAAAATGGGCTTAGGAAATGACGTATTCCAAGCTATTACAGATGAAGTATTATCTAAAATAGAAATACCTGAAGCAGCAGATAGTGAAGCAGCTTTAGAAAAAATAGCAACAGATGAAGCAGCTAGAAAAACTAAAGAGATTGAAGCTTTAGGAGAAGACGGTCCTAAAATGTTAAACGGACTAGATCTATTTAGTAAAGCTCAAGTAGAAAAAGGCCTATTCTCTCCTGAGATGGCTCAAGAATTTAACGATATGTTAGTAACCGCTGAGAGTGTTAGGGTTATGAGTTCTTTAATTACTCAGCTAGGAGAAACTCCAATGCCTAACGTATCTACTGTTGCAGGATTACCAAGCGCAGAAGAATATAGAGCTAAGCTAACAGCTAAAGACGAAAACGGAAATAGCAGAATGGCTGAGCCAGCTTATCTAAAAGAAATGACTGAGCTAGGCGATAAAATGAGAAAAGCAGGAATGAAAGTGTAATAGGATGTAACCAAACACTCTCTTTTTACATCGAGGTTATATTCTTTAACGGAGACTACTCAGAAATGGGTAGTCTTTTTTATTTACTTTTTTCTTGACTTTCACTTTTTAATAGAATATATTATTTGTAGAGGCTCAATGATTACGTAATAAACTTATATTATACATCCCTCTGACAGTCGGAAAGACGATTGACTAATAGCAAAGACTATAGCATACATCCCGATAGGATATGGCTCAATGCTTCGGCATCCCTTTATTTCCTTAGGCACAATGAAAGCGAAAATTCGTGTTTAATTTAATTTAATAAAGGAGAATTACAATGAGTAACAAAATTCCAGCAGTTTATCAAACTCTATATGATGAAACTGTAAAACAAGAGTTTCAAGATGAAATGAGACTTAAAGGCACCGTAAGATTGAGAAACAATGTTGTCGGTGACAAAATCGAGTTCAGACACTTCGGTAAAGGCGTAGCAAAACCAAGAGGCCCTCTAGCTTCTGACGTTCCAGTTATGGGTAATGACTATAACAAAACAACTGCTACTATGTCTGATTGGATCGCAAAAGATTATACAGATATCTTTTCAAAACCAAAGGTTAACTTTGACGAGCTTCAAGAACAAATGCTAAGTTCAGCAATGGCAACAGGTAGAAGACTAGACCAAATAATTATAGACGCTTTAGACGCGGCTGTAGTTCCATCAGCAGCAGATATTGCTGTTAATGCGGAAAGTCTTACTTTTGCTAAAGTTCAAACAGCTAAGAGAATCCTAACTAAGCAATCAGCTAGAGGCGATCTATATTTCGTTATCTCAGCCGATGAAGAAGCAGCACTATTAGCGGAAGCTAAAGTAACAGACGGAGACTTTATTACAAATAAACCTCTTCCAGAAGGTACTCTAGACGGACAAAAATGGTACGGCTTTAACTGGATTGTACTAGGAGATAGAGACGAAGGCGGATTGCCAGTAGCTTCTACTACTAGAACTTGTTTCGCTTATAAAGGTGGACTAAAAGGTTGTATCGGACTAGGTATAGGTATCGATATGACTACAAGCGCTGATTGGGTAGCTCACAAGGCTTCATGGTTAGCAGGTACTAATTTCTCAGCGGCCGCTACAACTATCGGTGACCCTGCAGCAATTACTGGTTTAATCAAAGTTGATACTTTAGTAACAGCATAATTAGGAGGATAAAATTATGGCTTTAGATGACACAAAATTGGTTCCACAGAATCCTTCTGCAGGACCAGGTACAGTAACTCAGTATACTTACATTACCTTAGACGATGTAACTGTAGCAAACTATTTTAATGCTTCTCATTTAACTTTAAATGTTGGAGATCTTATTAAAGTAGTTAAAACAGTAGCTGATGTTCCAACAACTATCGCAGAGTACGCTGTAACAGCTATCGCTGCAGGAGTTGTAACTATAGACGACTTAATAGCTTAGGTTATAAGTTTAATGAATGGTTGGGGGGTTTCGACCCCCTGCTATTTAAGGAGAAATTATGGGTAATAAAATAGATATAATTTCTAATTCATTACTTCTTCTAGGCGAAAAACCTATATCAGATTTAAACGATGGATCCGATGTAGCTGATATTATAAATAATACATATCCCAGTTTCAAACTAGATGAATTAGCAAATTACGAGTGGACTTTTACACAGAAACAAGCACAGCTTAATAAGATTGTTAAAACTCCAGTATTAAAATATAAGAATGTTTTTGCGTTACCTTCAGATTTTCTGAGGATTAAAAACGTTTATGCAGATTCTGACGGAGATTATACTCTAGATAAATATTCAATTAAAGAAGATGGTTTATATTGCGATGAGGATGAAATCTACGTAGAATACTCTGCGAATGTAGCTGAGGAGAAATTCCCAGCATATTTCAACGAATATTTCTCTTATGCTTACGCTGCTAAAATCAATATGTCAGTAACAGAGAGCGAGAATAAACAGGCATTGCTAAACTCTGTAACTCCTGATAAGAGACAAAAAGCTAAAACAACAGACGCAATGCAAGAAGGCAACGAATTTATACAAGAATTTTCAGTAATCAATGTGAGGTCCTAAATGGCTAAAACTATACAACAAAGATTTACAGTAGGCGAATTAGATCCTAAAATGATCTCTAGAGCTGATATAGAGGCTTACTTTTCCTCTGTAGCTACTGGTACTAATGTTGTAGGATTATCTCAAGGAGGATTTACTAAAAGGCCTGGAGATTTATTTATAGAAGATTTAGAAGATGTTGGCAATTCAAAACTAATAGAATTTCAATTTAACACAGAAATAACCTATATGTTACTGGTAATAACTGGTAAGATTAGAGTATATAAAAACAGAGTATTTCAAGCAGAAATAACAGACGCAGATATAACTAACGATATTATACCTCATTTAAACTGGACGCAGAGCGCAGATACAGCTCTATTATTCCATGAAGATCTAGAAACTAAAATAGTTACAAGGATGAATGATACTACATGGACAATAGATAATGCCGAGTTCTTAAATATACCTTATTATAATTATATACCTAACCAGGTAGAGCCTGCTACTACGTTAACTCCCTCAGGGACTACAGGAGTAATAACATTAACAGCAGGAGCTAGTGCTTTCGTAGCAGGAGATGTTAACCAGTATGTAGAATCTTATACTGCAGGCGGTAAATGTAGGATATTAGAGTTTATCTCTGTTACAGAGGTAAGAGCAAAAATAGAAATCCCTTTTTATTCTACTGACGAAATAGCCGATGGAGACTGGTTTATAGATCGAGGATATGAGCCTATGTGGAGTGCAACCAGAGGTTGGTCTAGTTGCGGTACTTTCCACGAAGGGCGTTTATATATGGCTGGCTTTAAATCAAGGCCTAATACTTTATGTGGTTCAGTAGTTCAAGACTTCTTTAACTTTAGCGAAGGATCTTTATTTGACGATGAAGCTATAGTAAGAACATTATCGTCTGATCAATTAAACAAAATAGTTAATTTAAAATCAGATAGAACCTTAATACCTATGACAACTGGAGGAGAGTGGACTAATAAAGTAGTCGAAACTATAACTCCTACTAATGTAAACTTCGTTAGAGCTACTACTTATGGATCAAAGGAAGGTACTAGAGTATATGAAAACGAAGGGTTTAATATATTCGTACAAAGAGGAGGTTCTAACGTCTTAGGGTTAATATTTGAAGATACTAGACAGAACTATATAGGACAGCCTATAACTCTATATAACAGTCATTTACTTAATAATCCAGTTAGTGTAGCTCTAAGAAAGCCTATATCTACAGATGATGCCGCTCAATACTATATTGTTAACGAAGATGGCTCTTTAATTATAGGAACAATTTATACAACTCAAAAAATAGGATCTTTCTTTAGATCAGAAACAGATGGTTTATATAAAGCCGTAGCTGTTGACGATCAAGATATTTATGTAGTAGTTGAAAGAGAAATAGACGGCGAAACTAAGCATTACTTAGAGGTTTTAACTAACGAATATAACACGGATTCATGCGCAGTATTTACAGATACTACTACCACTATTACAGGATTAGACCATTTAGAAGGTAAAACAGTTAAGGTTATAGCGGATGATTCTATGCTTAGCGATGAAGTAGTTACAGACGGAGAGATAACTATAGATCGAGAGGCTACAAAATTAGAAGTAGGTTTAGATTTTAAACCTTATATTAAGACATTACCTATAGAAATTCCTAAATTTGGAACATGGCTAGGTAAGAGAAAACGAATATTTAGAATGGATATGAGACTATTCGAAACAGGGTCACTAACTATAAACGGTAAGAATATAGTTAGCTTTAGGGGGTTTGGTCCAGCAGGTGCTGGTTCTCCGTTGGATCAAGCGCCGCCAGAATTTACTGGAGAAAAAGAGTTGACAGGACTGTTAGGATGGAATAAACTAGGACAAATAGAAATAACACAAGACGATCCGAGACCTTTAACGGTTTTAGCGTTTGCGATAGGAGTTAAATAACATGGCAACATTATTATTAGGAGCAGCAGCAACAGCAGCAAGCGCAGGGGGAGCAGCGGCAGGAACAGCGGCAACCGTAGGAACAGCAGCGGCAGGTACTGCAGGAGCAGCGGCAGCAGGAACAGCGGCTACCGCAGGATTATTCGGAACTGCAGGCTCTTTTAGTTTAATGAGTACATTATCAACCATAGGAAGTTTAGCTAAGATAACTAGTGGAATTGCTGGAATAGGTAGCGGAATAGCCTCTCGAGAAGCAGCTAAAGGTTCAGCTAAACAATATGCCTTACAAGGAAGACAAGCTGAGGTCCAAGCTTTACAAGATGCTAACGCGATAAGAGAACAAACCTTACAGAGACTAGCTAGCGCTAGAGCTGGTAGAGGAGGAACAGGATCTGTAGAAGAACAAACTCAAACATTAAGATTTGGTAACATAAACGTAGGAACTACTAAAGATACTGGAGAACTTAGAAGCCTACAAAGCGAAGGTCAGGCAAGTCAATTAAGAAAATCAGCTAATTTAGCAGGATTAACCTCATTTACAAGAGCAGGTTCTTTAATAAGTAGCGGAGCAGGCGATATAGGGAGTGATTTAAGATGAGTATAGATAGAAGAACAACTAGTTTAGGCGGCTTTTCTCAGGTAGATCCTACACTTGCGAAAGTTCAAGCTCAGGTTCTGGGCCAAGTTAGCGATGACTTGACTAAAACTAATGAGTTTCTACAAGGCAAGGCACTTCAATTAGCTAAAGAAGAGTTTAATGTTACGGCTAGTCAAAGAGTTAGAGAAATCTATACTAAAGACGCAGCAAACCCTGCTTTAGTTCAATCAAATATAAAAGAATATAGAAAAAACTATATGAAAAAAGTACCTTCTGCTATAAGTTCAGAGGTTAATGGTTTGTTTACAAGTCTAAATGATAAATATATTACTAAGGCAAAAGACAATCAAGTAGCTATAGTTAATAATCAAGCTGAATTTTTAACAGCTAGAAAAGAAAATGAAGTAGAAGCTAATACTATCGAGCTTACTAGCGGATTATTTGGAGAGGGATTAGCTCAGTCTTCATCATTTAAAAATGCTTTAGATGGGATAAATACAGTTCATGAAATGTATGCTACGCTAGGAGAAGATGGAAAACCTCTATATACTCCTGAACAAAGAATAGCGGCCGAAGAAGATTTTGCTTTCAATGTTCTTAAGAGTTCAGCTGTAACCGCTCTTAGAAATAGTCCTAATAAACTAGCTACTATAAGAAAGATTAGAAACAACGAGTTTATTATTCCTGCTATTGAAGGAGTAACAACTGAGGAAACTAAGTTAGATATATTCTTACCAGTAGATAGATTAACAGAATTAGGTAAATCTTTAACAACAGAGCTAAATAATGAGTTTAAATTATCTGATAATGAGAAAAAAATGAAGGAAAAAGAAGATACTTTAAAATCCTTCGAGTTCGAAAATGGCTTTTTCCAAGCTATGGAGACTGGAACTAAGAAGACATCTGCGGAATTAGACGAGGCTAAACCTTATTTAACAACAGATCAGTTCGTTGAAATGAAGGTTTTAACCGATACTATAGCTCCTGATGCTAGTAACGAGCAAACTATAAATAGATTAAGACTTAAGGCCAATAACGGAGAAGATATAGAAGAAGAGTTATTAAATGGTTACTTCCAAAGGGAGGTAAGTGATGAGGATTATGTAAATCTAAGAAATAGAGAACAATCTATAAATAACAAACCTATAACTCCAGTAGAGAACTCTAAGCAAGTATTCGGCCAAATGAAGGGATCTTTTGTAAATCCTATGACTGGGGCCTTTAATAAAATAGAGGATTCTGTAAGTATAGCTAAGGCTACTACTACATTTAACGATATTCATAGAGAATTACAACTTAACGGACAGGTTATAAACAACCAAGAGGGCTATGATATAGCTCTATACTCTATAGCTAGTAACCTACCTCCAAGAGAGGCAGCTAAATTCGGTATTAAAATTGGAGAGCCTAAGACAGAAACAACTAAAAACGCTGACGGAACGGTTAGAGTGAAGAAAGTTTACCCTAAAGTTAACGTTAGTCAAGCTATATTTGATACAAGAAAAGTCGATTTAGTAAAAAAATACAGTAAAAAGTTGAATACTACGAACAAAGATATTATACTAACAAATGAGCAATTCAAGATTGAATCAGATCAACTACTTAACTTTTATGGGATGTTTGACAAATGGGACTAGAAAATGATTATACACAGGCTATAAGCCAATTAGAAACAACCGAATTAGATCAAAACTTTTTCGCAGATAAGCCTAATGAAGAGTTCGGTTTAGAATCCGCTCAGGAAGAAACTCTAAAAGAAGAGGCCTTACCAGTTGAAGAAACTCAAGAAGATGTTTTTAAACAACCAGATTTTGAGCCTGAGGAAGGATTAACTCCTCCAGGAGAGAGTAAAGCTAGTAAAGTAGGTAAAGATATAACTAGGGGTCTTGTAGAAGCACCTCAAGCTATTGTAAAGGGAATTACTGAAGCAGGTAATGAAATGATAAATATAGCTGATACTATAGGATTTAATATAGTAAAAGGGTTAACCCCTAAGTCTCTAGAAAAACATTTACCAGACCCTAAGGCAAATAAAGATTTGGTTCTAAAATTATTTAAGGATACCGCTTTAACTCCTGAGTTAGAATCTACTACAGGGGAGCTAATAAGTAACGTATCTCAATTCATGACAGGTATGGCGGTATTACCTGCAGGAAAAGCAATAAAAGGAAGTAAAATAGCCTTTAATCTAGGTAAAGCTGCATTAGCGGATATGATAGCTTTCGGAGAAAACGAAGATAGACTTTCAGATATGCTTAATCAAGTAGTTCCTGACGGATCTATGGCTAAAGAGTTTACTAATTGGATGGCTGGAGACGAAGACGATGGCTTTATAGAAGGTAAATTTAAACAAGGTCTAGAGGGTATCATGCTAGACGGAGGTATTCAGCTATTAAGTAAAACTGCTAAAATGCTTAGACACGCTAAAAAATCTATTCCATCGCAGGCAGCTAGGGTAGTACCTACAGGAGGACAAGCCTTAGAAGCAGGTGTTGAAAAGAAAGCCTTTAATATTATAGGAGACTTAGAAAGTCCTGATTTAATTATTAAGAAAAAGTTAAAACAGGCAGCAGGAGAGGTTCAAGATCCTAAACTTGTAGGCCCTAAGGAAGAAATAGCAATTAACTTTGCTAAAATAGATTCTCCTGAGAACGTTAAAAACGCAATGCAAGAGTTTGCGAATGTAAACGCTACTACTATTAAGAAGGCGGCTCGAGGAGTTGTAACGGATGAAGATGCTATATTAAAAGGAAACTCTCAAGAAGCCTTTACTGATCTATTACAAAGAAGAGCAGGACAACCTCTAAACAAAGAACAGACAGTAGGAGCTAGAATGTTTTATAACGCTACTACAGAGAAACTTATGGAAACTGCTGAGATAGCGGCCAAGTTTCCTGAAGATACGGCAGCTCAATATAACTTTAGAAAAATGTTAACAGTTCATCATGCAACTCAAAAAGAATTACTAGGAGCTAGGGCAGAAGCAGGTCGAGCATTACAAGCTTGGAATGTAGAGCTAGGAGTTCCTAAAGAAATGAGATCACAAATAGATAGTATAGTTGCTCAAACTGGAGGTAATGATGTATCTGCGGGTTTAGCTCAATCTTTATTACAAGTAAGAGATAATCCTGACGCTATAGCCACTATAGTAAACGGAGGATGGAAAACTAGAGCCTTAGACGCGGTTATAGAATTAAGAACTTTCGGATTATTAACTTCAGGAAGAACTCACGTAAGAAATACAGTATCAAACGCTACTATGAGCTTTAACGCAGTAAGCGATAGGTTCTTAGCTTCGGCTACTAACCCTGAAGCAGTATCTAGAACAGAGGCCTTCGTATTCGCTAGAAATATGTTAAATTCATTTTCTGATGGTTGGAAAGCGGCTAAAGAAGGATTTAAAACAGGAACTCAAACAGGAAAAGCGGAATCTGGTTTTATTAGGAGATCTTCTGCGGAAGTATTAGATCCTAATTCTAAATTACCTCAATTCTTTAGAACAGGACTAGACGCCTATTCTAGCGGAATGGCTAAATTATCCGTAAACGCTTTATCAGCGATGGATGGATTCTTTAATACTATTTTATTTAAAGCAGAAAAAAGTGCTTTATTAACAAGAAACGGATTAGCTAAAGGACTAAAAGGTAAAGATCTAGATAGATTTATTACTTTAGGACTTACTCAAGCAGACGAGGCTATAGACGCTTCAGCTAGACAGTATGCGTTAGTTAATACCTTTAATAACTCTCTAGATGGATGGGAAAAATCTTTACAGAGCTTAATAGGTAAAAATAAGTCTATGAAGTTCGTAGTTCCTTTTGTTAGAACTCCTATTAACGTATTTAATATGGGTTTAAAATCTTCTCCTCTAGCTCCTTTATATAGGACTTATAGAGACGATATAGCAGCAGGCGGAGCAAGAAAAGCCTTAGCTCGAGCTAGAATGTCAACAGGTACAGGTGTTTTATGGACAGCGGCCTCACTTTCAAGCGATGGAGTTATAACTGGAGCAGGGCCTCAAGATAGATCAATAAGACAAGCCTGGATGAGAAAAGGATGGAAGCCTTACTCTATTAAAGCAGGAGATAAATACTATTCTTATCAAGGAATGGAACCTTTAAGTACATTATTGGGCTTAGGAGCTACTATGACAGAAGGACTATTAGCCTTTGATATGTACGGTTTAGGCGAAGATGAAGAACAACAAATAGGCGACTTAATGGCCTCTTTACCTTTAGCGATGTCTCAAGAAGTATTTAATAAATCTTATCTAACAGGATTCTCTGACTTATTACAAGTTTTAGATCCAGCATTTAGCGGAGATGTATCAGCTCAAATGAAAAGAGTAGGTAGGTCTATGGCTACTTCGTTTATTCCTAATATAGAAAAAGACGCGAGAAAAGCATGGGACGAAAAAAGAAGATACGTAGTAGATTTAACAGACGCATTTAAGGATTCTGCTCTAGGTTTATCTAAGACTTTACCTGTAAAAAGAGATATGTGGGGAGAAGAACTTACATATAGAGAAGGAAATAAACTAAGCGAAAGAATGCTACAGTTTGTTAATCCTTTTATTATATCTGCGGTTAACGAAAACCCTATAGACGAGGAGATAATTAGACTTAATGCAGGTGTAACTCGACCAGGCTATAAACAAAGCTTTACAAGAGGAGGCTTTTCTGCTAAAGTAGATTTAAAGGAAATGCCAGAAGTTTATTCAAGATTACTAGAATTATCAGGTAACGGCCTAAAAATGGAAGAGTTCGGAGGCTTAGGAGCTAAAGATTATTTAAACGCTCTAGTTACTGGTAAGGCTGACGAAAGCGAAGATTACTTTGAATTACCTGACGAGTTTAAAGAAAAGTTCTTAGGTCAGATTGTAGATACTTATAAATCTATGGCTAAAAACCAAGTTTACGATGAGTTTCCGCAATTAAGAAACAAAGTAAATCAAGGTGTGCAAAAAAACTTTAACGAAGTACAGGAGATGTTGAAATGACAAGTATAAACATAGAACCAAACGATAGAAGAATAGAATATACAGGAAATGTAAATACTGTATATGTTTACGATTTTCCTATAGCTAATAAAGAAGATATTACTGTAAATAAAAACGGTGTAGATTTAGTTCTAACTACAGATTATACAGTTCAAGACGTAGGAGTGGAAACAGGCGGAACCATTACGTTAGTTGTAGCTACTGCAGTAGAGGATGACTTAGTTCTATTCGGATCAGCCATAGTTGAAAGAGTAGATCAGAACTTTCAACAAGCAGGAGACTTCTTCTCAATTACATTGAATGGACAATTAAACGCTCAGGTTGTATTTATACAAGAATTATCTACTAGGGTAGATAGAAAATGGGGATTATCAGATAGTTCTACTTATTCAGGAAGCTTAGACTTCCCTGAAGCTGTTGCTGGACAATTATTAGGATGGAATGCTTCAGCAAACGCTTTAGAGAATAAAGACGTATCTAGTGGAGGACAATTACCTTCAGTAGCAGATACTTATATAAGGGCTAACGGTAGCGGACTTTATGTGGCTAAGACGCCTTTAGAAGTTGCAACTGAGCTATTCTTATTAAAGAATACAAACAATTTAGCAGAAGGATCTTCTAATTTATATGACAAAACAGTAGTTTTAAATGCTGGTACTGGAATAGGAGTAAGTGGAACATATCCTAGTTTTACTATTACAAATACGTCTGTATTTGTTCAGAAATTAGAAGAATGGGAAACGACAGGGTCTGTTCCTCAATGGGTAGATGCAACCACCCTTAGTATTCCAGCAGGTAAAGTTAGAAATTATGAAAACTCAGCAGACATTACAGTTCAAGCTAACGCTAGTGTTACAACATCAATGTCAGCTAATACACCATATTTTGTAAATGTTAATTCTAGTGGTGTAACAACAATAGAAACATCTATTGCAACTGGTACAAGCAGAACTTTATGGGCTTACAAAACAAACGCAAGCTCACAAATAAGAGAATTTATAAATACTGATTTAGGTGGATCAGGTATAATGACTATTTATGCTAATTATGTAACAGATGTCTCTGGCACAACTACAGCTAAGACCTTAAGAAATATGTCGGTTCCTAGTGGGGCAGATGTCGAGCTTCTTGGTGTTGCTTTCTTATATACAGATGTGGCCTCTCCTAGAGATATGTTTATATATGATGGGAATGATAGTAAAATGTGGATTGGTGTTATCAACTCCAATGCTAGAAACTCAGACTCTAGTCTAACTGGGGTAAGAACTAGCACAGGAACAATATCAACAGAGGTAAGTGGATCAATAAAATCTATATTGGTTAGATTAAACGGCTATATTTATGGAAGGAAACAATAATGGAATACAGAACAAAAGATGGAATAACTATCGAAGAGGCTCCTGACTTTGGAGAGGATTTTTACAGAGATGGCTATAGAGTTCCATCTTCAGGCGAGTTAAATAATTATATTTTAGGTAAGGCTAAGAAAAGTGCTTGCGATATATTACAGACAAACTATACAGAATATTGCGATCAAGGCTTGTCTTTTACATACGAAACGGTAGAATATACCATAAGCAATACAGAGAAAACTAGTAATGAAATAAATAAAAAGATTACTAACGTTGCTTTAGATATAGATGATAGTTTTGATTGGACTATGGACTTACCTAGAACAAAGATAACTTTTGCCGATAAGGCGAGCTGTTTAGTATTCATAAAGGCGGTGCAGGCGGTAATAGCTTCTAATGAAACCCTATTAAGAGATAAAAAGACGGATATTGATAATTATGATCTATCTCAAGTAGAGACGTTTATTGCAACTCCGAATTATCCTACTTATGGAAGGACTGTATAATGCCTAGAAAAGGAAAAGTATCTTTAATAACTAAGACCAAGAAAGAGCTTGAAGAAGAAAAGCGCTTAGAAGAGGAACGCCTAGAGAAAGAGGCTATAAAATTAGCGGGATTTAGAAACAATAAACATCGAGGCGGTCATGTATTAGTTAAAAAACCAAGAGGAACAGGGTAATGATTTTAATTTTATCAGTTATATTTTTAGATATATTAACATTTTATACAGATAATGTGTTTTTAACTGATACTTATTTACAGGTTCAATTAGCACTAATAGCTTACTTCGCATGGTTATGGTTAAAAAATCAAGATATAGCTAAAAGAAGTATATTTGCTCTTTTAACTCTTCATATTATTTTTGTAGCTTTGGTAGATTGGAGTATAACTTATATGTGTCCTATGGCATTTTGGGCTTATAACATAGGGTTGCTCCTTATAGGTATATACTTATCACATAAAAGAATACTTAGGGGACATAGTATAAGTAAAAAAAATATAAATCTTATATTCCATATTCCAGTTAATTTACAGCAAACGACTATTAGTTTACCTTCAGAGCCAGTAGCAAGTTTTGGGATGATAGTTGGTAATAAACTATTCCAGGCTAGATACGATAAATCTACAATTCAAGAACTAGAATATAACGTTACTGATATAGAGAGAAAGTACGTAGTAATAGACACAGGATATCCTATAAGTATTATAACTCAGAATGATATTGATATACTATTAAAACAAAAAGCTAGACAATTAAAGACTTTAGGGTTAAGATTAAACTGTTTAAGGAGTTTTAGACATATTCTAAACAAATTAGAAGGTTTTGAGTATGAAGGGGAATTATTACCAACCTGGTATTTAAAGAAAATTATGAAGGAAAAAAAATGAAGCACACAATGATAACACCAAAAGACGCGGTTATAATACCAGTAGGTTTTACAGCTCCAGCTTGGACAGCCCAAGTAAATACTTATTTAGGGGTTCTTATAACAATATTAACATTTTTTTATGTACTATTTAAGGCTGTAGATGCTTATTATCAATGGAGACATAGATGGGAAATTAGGAAAACACAGAAAAAAGGAGAAACATCATGAGTTTAGACACAAGAATTACGGACGTAAAAGAAGATGCTTCTGTTGATGCAGGGAATGTAGCAACCGTAGAAAACAACGCTCTAAATGTTAGTATAAACGGAGTGGTACCAGAAGCTAATGGAGCGTTACCAGTAAATGTACAAGATCAACATACAAGAGCTTTAGATTTAAAGTTCTTAAATGCTGATCCTAATAATTTTACAACATTAACAGCAGACGCTTCAATAGGAGATATAGTAATATCTGTTACCCAAACAACTGGTATGATAGTAGGTGCTACTATAGGTCTAACTAATCCTAGTGGCATTTTCTATTTTGGAGAGGTTGTTTCTATTGATACCTTAGATGTAACGCTCGACACGCCTATTGATAATGACTTTCCTTCTGTTAGTTCAAACGTAATAGTCGCAGATTCTCATTTAAATAAACTTGGAACTTTAGCAGATCCTGTAATCTTTCAAATAGGTGGAGTAGGCGTTGGTACTGGAGTTGAAATTGATATAACTAGAATAATGGGTAATATATCAGATGGCTCTGCAATGGACGATGGAAAGTTTGGGGGCTTAGATAAGCTCGATAACGGTTGTATTTTAAGGCATGTAAACGGTACAACTCAAAATATATGGACTGTAAAATCCAATGGAGATATTGCTCTAATTTGCTTTGATGCTCAATATACTACAAAAGCTCCATCTGGAGAGAATGGTTATAGATTTAGAAATACCTACGCAGGACAGTCTAAGCATGGTGTAACAATAAGACTAGAGCCTGGAGATACTTTAGAGTTGTTAGTTCAAGATGATTTAACTGATTTAACAGACTTTCAAATGATGGCTCAGGGGCATGTCGTTACAGATTAAACTTGACAACTAAATTAAAATTGTTTTATACCATATTATATTCGAAATTTAAACAATAAGGGAAAGACTTGTGGAAAAAATTAAAAAAATATTAAGTACAATCATTAAAAAGACAGATAAAATGATTTGCGATGATGACGGAAACACTAGTTCTAAAAGAATTATAGGAGTTATTATTTTTATATTATCAGTTCCAACTGCTTTTTGGGTATTATGGTATGATGTTCAAATAACAAATAACCAAACTCAAATTTTATCAGGTTTAATTGTTGCAGGTGGTGGAATGATTGGACTTGGAACTGCAATAGAAAAGTTTAGGAGATAATATGTGGATATTAAAATTAAAAACAAAATTATATATTGCAGGTGCTTTTATAGTTGGAATGTTAGCATTACTTTATAAGGCATATATAGCAGGTGGTAAAAGGGTTAAAACTGAAGCCTTAGAAGAAAGGGTTAAATATGACAAAAAAAAGAATGATACTCTTGCTGATGATACTGACATTGACAAGTTGCACAAAGCTAATAAACTTAAATGAAGATGAGGTTATTATGAGGTGTGATGAGATAATATGCTCCACAACTGAGAGAGAATCTTATGAACCATATAATTATGACAAGGCCGAAAAACAAATTAAAATGTGTAGGGATAACTGCAAATGAGTAGAAAACAACAAGCAGATGCTATTAAAAAGTCGATTAAAAGAAATAAACGACATGATCGAAGAACTGTTAAGTGTAAACTAAGAATTAAATATATAAAGGGTAATAATTATGAATTATAATTTAATAAAACAGTTTGAAGGATTTAGCCTCGTAGCATACAAGTGTTCAAGAGGGGTTTGGACTATTGGTAATGGTAACACCCACTATCCAAATGGGGAAGCAGTAAAAGAAGGAGATAAAATTTCTCAAGAATATGCTGATGAAATATTTTATGATTACTGTAATAAAGAAGTAAAACCTTTAGTTGATGTTTATGTATGGTTAAATAATAACCAAAGAGAGGCCCTTAGTAGCTTGATTTATAATTGTGGGGGATTATTTACAAAAAGGAACCCATCGCTCCACAAGGCTCTTAAAAAGCAAGATTATAAAGAAATATATAAACAGTGGAATTTTGGAATATCTAATGGCGGCGGTTTAATCACTAGAAGAGCCGAAGAGTTAAGTCTATTCTTTAGATATCCGTATAAATAAATATCTTTTTAATAAAAAATTAAAATAAATTATTTTTTTACTTGACAATTTTATATTTAATCTATATAAGTATTTTTTAAGGAGTAGCGAAATGAAAAAATCTAATTATATTATGGCAGGAAATGAGGGAAGTGTCGCTACTCGCTCTTATTTTTGCATTGAAAAATGCCCTGCCACCATTATAAGGAGTAGCGAAGATGTCAAAAAGATTTACAGATTCTGAGAAGTTCAGAGATACCTGGTATCGTAAACTTAAACCTAAACATAAATGCTTATGGGAGTACTTTTTAGCTGAGTGTTCTGTTGCAGGAACTCTAGAAATAGATCTAGATAGCATTTCTTTTCATATAGGAGATAAAATTTCTCATGGAGATATAGCTATTTTTAAAGATAGAATACATTTTATCAAAAAGAATAAAATATTTATTCCTTATTTTATAGAACTTCAATGTTCTAAAAAAGGAAAATGGCATTGGAATTGGATGGGTGGAATAACACCAGCAAATAGAACAATTAGAAACTCATCACAATATAAAACATGGAGAAAATCTGTCTATAAAAGAGATAATTATAAATGCCAAATTGCTGGTTGTAAAGCAAACAACCTAGAGGCGCATCATATAAAAAGCTTTGCAAAACATCCAAAAGAAAGATTTAATGTAGCAAACGGAATAACATATTGTAAAAAACACCATACGGAGCTACATAAAGGAGGTTCAGATGCGAAAAAGAACAATTAAGCCAGATTTTTTCTCTGACCCTAAAACAGGTCGATTATCCCCTACATCTCAAATATTATTTATTGGTATGTGGTGTCTTGCTGATAGAGAGGGTTATATAGAAGACGATAATGATTTTATCAAAATACAAATATTGCCTTATTTAAAATCTAATATAGATAAAAATATAGAAGAGTTAATATCTAATAAGCTTATAATTAAATGTAATTACAATAATAAGAATTTATTAAACATAGTTAATTTTAAGAAACATCAGCCTATTCATCCTAATGAAGCTAAAAGTCCTTATGTATCAATAGATTCAGAGGATGTAATTAAATGTAATTACAAAGAATTACATCCTAATGTTAATGGTATAAGTAAAGGTAATAGTAATGTTATAAGTAAGAAAGAATATGGAATTTATAAAAATATATTATTAACCGATGATGAATATAAAGGTTTATTGAAATTATATAAAACCGAAGAGAATTTAAAAAGAGCTTTTCAGCATCTAGCAGTATGGAAGAAAAATAAAAAGAAAAAACAAACTCACAATCATGGTTGCTTTTTAGAGCATCAATGGGTTTATAAAAAGACATTTGAGAACGAAGGTTCAAAATTTAACGGAAAGGATGAAGCGACATGGTAATTCCTAAAAGATTTAAAGAGGC
>Ga0209345_10001113_pt1 | contig 33071 bp, 25 predicted proteins | sample Cruoilmetagenom7_FD_187294 | JGI IMG/M metagenome (GOLD analysis project Ga0209345, IMG submission 187294) | Oil polluted marine microbial communities from Coal Oil Point, Santa Barbara, California, USA - Sample 7 (SPAdes) (version 2) | ecosystem: Environmental > Aquatic > Marine > Oil seeps ...
GTTGAATCAATTGTTTTTAATGCGAAAGCAGCATTCGCTAATACGGCATTATTTTGTGCTTCAGTTCCTTTTCCATCCAATATTGAAACAAATATTTTTGCAGATTCAGCGACAGTTTCACCACCAAATAGTTCCGATTGTTTTAAACTTCTCAAACCTAATTCTTCAGGTGTAATTTGCTGTTCATTCTCCTTAGTAAATAATTTAAATGCACTTGTTAATGAAATTTCATCGTAACCATCTAAACTATAAATAATACCATAATTTTTGGAAGTTTTTTGCAATAAATAATTGTAAATTCTAGCGACTTCAAGATTAAAAACACCAACTAATTGATTTTGTGGGCTACTTGGATTTACCAACGGCCCCAACATATTAAAAAATGTTTTTAAGCCTAATTCTTTACGCACTGGGCCAACTGCTTTCATTGCAGGGTGAAATAATGGTGCATGTAAAAAACAAATATTAGCTTCCTCAATTTGACTTTTTAAAGTTGCTTCATCATTGGTAAATTTATAGCCTAAATATTCTAACATATTTGAAGAACCACTTACCGATGAAACACCATAATTACCATGTTTTGCTACTTTATTTCCAGTACCAGCAACTACAAATGATGTTAAAGTTGAAATGTTAAATGTGTTTTTTCCATCACCACCAGTACCACATAAATCAATAGTATTGAATTCTGACAAATCAACTTTCACTGCCAATTCTAACAATGCTTCTCTAAAACCAGCCAATTCATTTACTGAAATTGGGCGCATCATAAAAACGGTCAAAAATGAAGCCATTTGAGATGTATTGTACTTTTCATTTGCAATTTGAATGAGTACTTCTTTGGCTTCTTGTTTTGTTAAACGTTGCTGTTCAAATAATTTATTTAATATTGCTTTCATAAGCCCCTTTTAATTCCCCAAAGGGGAAATTTATTAATATTGTTTTCTACTCATTCGACTCCTTCCCTTTGGGGAGGTTGGGGTGGGCATTTATAAAATTTCTAACAATTTGTTCTCCCAAAGGTGTTAATATAGACTCTGGATGGTATTGTACTGCACTAACTTTATATTTTTTATGTTGTATAGACATAATATCTCCAAATTCATCAACCGAAGTAACTTCTAATTCAGAAGGAAAATCTTTTAACGATGCAATCCAAGAATGGTAACGTGCAGCTTCAAATTCAGTTGGAATTCCTTTGTGAATTTCAGCATCAAAATTTGTTATTTTCATAGTAGTCGCAACTCCATGAAAAACCGTTTCTAAATTTTCTAATGAACCACCAAAAACTTCAGTAATTGCTTGCAAACCTAAACAAACTCCAAAAATAGGTTTTGTTGGAGCATACGTTTTAATTACTTCTTTTAAAATACCTGCTTCATCAGGAATACCTGGACCTGGTGATAAAATTATTAAATCGTATGCATTAATTGCTTCAATTGAAATTTCATCATTTCTAAAAACAGCCGGATATTCACCTGTAATATCTTCAACCATATGAACAAGGTTGTACGTAAATGAATCGTAATTATCTAATATTAAAATTTTCATAAGCCCATCCTAACCTTCCCAAAGGGAAGGAATATTTTATTTAATTATATTTTTTCTGCCAAGATTAATGCTTTTTTTAAAGCAGCTAACTTGTTATTTACTTCTTGCAATTCTCCTTCTTCGGTAGAATTTATTACAATTCCTGCTCCTGCCTGTGAGAATAACGTGTTGTTCTTACTTACAAATGAACGTATTGCAATGGCTAAATTTACTGAATTATCTAGGCCAATAAACCCAACTGCACCACCATAAAAACCACGTGTTTGGTTTTCATATGTATCAATCAACTCCATTGCTTTGTATTTTGGCGCTCCACTTAATGTTCCTGCCGGAAACGTATCTCCAACAATTTCTATAGCTCTCCCTTTTGGTTTTCCCTGTACGGTTGAAACTAAATGAATTACGTGACTAAAATATTGTACTTCTTTAAAAACATCAACTTGTACGTTGCTTGCGTGTTTGCTTAAATCGTTACGCGCTAAATCAACCAACATTACGTGTTCAGCATTTTCTTTTTTATCATTTGATAATTTTTCGCCTAATAAAATATCTTGAGCCATATCTCCGGTTCTTCTAAAAGTACCCGCAATTGGATTGATAATCGCTTTTTCTTCATCAACTTTAATTTGAGCTTCTGGTGATGAACCCATTAATTTAAAGCTTCCATAGTCAAAATAAAATAAATATGGCGAAGGATTTATGGAGCGCAATGCTCTGTATACATTAAAATCATCTCCCGAGAATTTTTGTTGAAACTGACGCGATAAAACCAGTTGAAAAACATCACCTCTTTTACAATGTTCCTTTGCTTTTGTTACATTATTTTTAAATTCTTCATCGGTACAATTTGAAGATTCCTCTCCAATTGCATCAAATTTATACAAACCATACGTTCTTGCATTTATTAAGGTTTGAATTTCTTCAATTCTTGATTCTTCACCATCTTCAATGTTTTCAATAAGTGTTAATTCATCATTAAAGTGGTTAATTACAATGATAAACCTGAAAAAACTAAATTGAAAATCAGGAATTTCAGAAGGTGCTTTTTTAGCATTCAATTTAATAGTTTCAAAATATTGAATTGAATTGTAAGAAATATATCCATAAAAACCATTGTATGATTTTATAGCTTCTTCACAATCAATATCAATCGTTTTTTTGTAAGCTTCAAAAACATCATAAAAGTTATTTTTAATACTTTTTGTGTCAAGCACTTTATTTTTATAATGATACGAAAATGTGTTTTTATCAGCTTTTAAAGTAACAATAGGTTCAGCACAAATAAATGTAAAGCTTTCTTCTTTACTGTGATAATCTGAACTTTCTAACAATAAACTATTAGCGTATTTATCTCTAATTTTAGAATACATACCTACCGGAGTAATAGTATCAGCCAATTGTTTTTTTGAAATTGTTTTAAATTTTAATTTTTTCATGTTGTTGAAATAAAAAAGGACTTATCTCGCGATAAGTCCTTTTGTTATATATAGTAATATAAATATAGTAGATCTAGCTCGCTTATTGTTTAAGAGAGTTCCACCACCAATTCATATTTAAATTATTTACTTTCATTGTTTCGACAAATTTAGCATAGATTTTTAAATGAGCAAATTATTATTGTAAAAATTATAAAGTTAAATAAGCACCATAAGCAATAATACAATTGCAATTATAATTACTGGCCCCACTAAACCTGCAACAATTCCTCCAAACCTAAAGTCTTTTTGCTCCAACTTACCCGTACTAAACGCAATTGCATTTGGCGGTGTTGAAATTGGCAAAAATAAGGCTGCCGAAGCACTTAAACCTATAACTAAAGGTAAAACTACCTGATTGCTAGATACTAAAATAATTGCAATTGGTATTAAAATAGTAGCTGTTGCTGTATTACTCATAAAGTTTGATAAAATCACAGTTAACAATGAAAATACAACTACTAATGCATAAAAATTAAGGTTGTAATCTCTAATTAAGTTTACATAATACTCAGCCAAACCTGTTTCTTTAATTGCTAAACCAAGTGACAAACCACCGGCAACTAACATTAATGTATCCCAAGGTAATTTTCTAACATCATCACTAGAAACAATTCTAAACATTGTTAGCAACATAATTGGTAATAATGAAACTGCTGAAGCTGGTATACCATGTATATTACCAGTTAACCATAAAACTAAGGTTAATAAAAGAACTCCTAATACAAACCTTTTTTTCAACATGAAAATTCTTGAATTGCTATTTTCATCAACTTCTTTTAAAAAGCCTAAATCAATAGTAGACACTTTTGGCACATATTTGTTAATTAAAAACAGCCAAAATATAAATACCAATATAATTGCTATTGGAAAAGCTACCATCATCCATTCTAAAAAGCCAAAAGCAATCCCGTGACTATTTAAAGCTTCTACTGCAATTGCATTTGGTGGCGAACCAATAATTGTTCCCATACCGCCTAATGAAGCCGCTGCCGGAATACCAATTAACAAGGCTTTTGAAAAAGGCGCATCTGTATCCAATGTATTAATAAATGGTAAAACCGCTGCAATCATCATAGCTGTTGTTGCAGTGTTAGACATAATCATTGAAAAAACTGCTGTTACCAACATAATTCCTAATAATACATATCTTGGTTTTGATCCAAATTTTGAAATTGTGAGTTTAAAAATTGTTCTATCTAAACCTACTTTTTGCATAGCTTCAGCCATAAAAAAACCACCTAACATTAACCAAATAACACTATTTGACCAAGTTTGAACATATTTTTGTACATATTTTGCAGAATTGGCTGGATCTATTTCATGGTAATAACCACCAAGCGCAAATACTAAAAATCCAAAAATTAGCAATCCAACTGTAAATGGAGGGACTGCTTCAGTAATCCATAATCCAATTGCTAAAAAAAGCAAGAACATTACATAAACTTGTGCTTTATCTAATGCTGGATTCACAAGCAAGTACGTAAGTCCAAATGCGAAAATTACACTTAATAAAAAATAAATAATTTTTTGTTGAATATCAACTACCCGTTGAATTTTGTACATATACCGTTTTGACGCGGTTCTAGAATCTGCCATTGTAATTTAGTTTGAGAGAAAATTATGTTTATACATTTTAAGTTGTACTTAAAATAAGTTATTGAAATTCTAAAGCAAATATAGTATTGTAAATGAAAGTATTACAACTGAAAGTAAAATGATTAGTTTTCGTTGCTTTTCTATTTTATGTTTTGCCTCACCTACATTTTCAGTTGAAATATTCATAAAATTTAATTTTAAATTAGCTTATTAATTCTATACAAAATTAAAAAGTAAATAAGTTTAAATCGTATTTTTTGTTTAGAAATTACGAAAACGATTGCAACAATAAATAGTCAATTTTAATCACAAAAAAACCCAAGCTTAACACTTGGGTTTGTAATTTGTAAATTAATTGATTTTTAATTCAAAGAACCTAAATAACGCTCAGCATCTAACGCTGCCATACAACCTGTACCTGCAGCTGTAACGGCTTGTCTGTACTCTTTATCTTGCACATCTCCTGCGGCAAAAACACCAGGTAAATTAGTTTTTGTAGATTTTCCTTCGGTAATTAAATAGCCTGTTTCATCCATATCTAATTGCCCTTTAAATATATCAGTATTAGGTTTGTGTCCAATAGCTATAAAAACTCCAGTTACATCAATTACTTCTTTATCGTTAGTTTGGTTATTTACAGCTCTAACACCTTCAACAACATTACTTCCTAAAACCTCATCAATTTCAGTATTGTATTTAACCTCAATATTTGGTGTGTTTTCTACTCTATGTTGCATTGCTTTAGAAGCTCTCATATAGTCTTTTCTTACCAACAATGTAACTTTATTACAAATGTTTGATAAATATGTAGCTTCTTCAGCTGCAGTATCTCCTGCTCCTACTACTACAACATCTTGTTTTCTATAAAAGAATCCATCACACGTTGCACAAGCCGAAACTCCACCACCAATTAAACGTTGCTCACTTTCCAAACCTAGGTATTTAGCTGTAGCTCCTGTAGAAATAATTACGGTTTCTGCTTCAATTTCAGTTGTTTCATCAACAATTACTTTATGTATTCCGCCAACTTCTTTGTTAAATTCTATTTTTGTTACCAATCCAAAACGTACTTCGGTTCCAAAACGTTCAGCTTGAGTTTTTAAGTCCTCCATCATTGCAGTTCCATCAGTTCCATTTGGGTAGCCAGGAAAATTATCAACTTCAGTTGTAGTAGTTAATTGACCTCCCATTTGCATTCCTGTGTACATAATAGGTTTCAAATCAGCTCTTGCAGCATAAATTGCAGCAGTATAACCTGCAGGACCCGAACCAATTATTAAACATTTTATTCTTTCTATAGTATCAGACATAATTTTTCTTTTTATTTTGATGAACAAATTTATACCATTTTATTATAAATAAACATCATTGTTTATAATTTTTAATAATGCAGTTATAAACTTTAATAATGTTACCTTCATAACTATTATTTAATATAAATTTGTTTGAAATTATTTTATGAGATGAACGAAACAACATCAATAAATTCAACTGAGGAACTTCAAAAAATATTAACATCTGAAATTGCGGTATTACTATATTTTAATACACTGTCATGTAATGTTGGTGAATCTTTAGAACCAAAGGTTAGAAATTTATTAAAAACTAGGTTTCCTAAAATTAACTTTTACACGGTAGATATAAATTTTTCTCCTGAAATAGCTGCTAAATTTACTGCATTTGTTGAACCAACTATTATTGTATTTTTTGAAGGAAAAGAAACCATTAAAAAAAGTAGAAATATTGGTATTTTAGAACTACAAGAAGCTATTGAAAGACCTTACAAACTAATTTTTGAATAATTGCTTGTGAAATCTATTTTTAGTTTTATATTTGCAGTCCGAAATATTCGGGGTGTAGCGTAGCCCGGTTATCGCGCCACGTTTGGGACGTGGAGGCCGCAGGTTCGAATCCTGCCACCCCGACAAAAAACTTTTCATTTATTTGAAAAGTTTTTTTCTTTTAAATTTACTTCAAAAGAAACATTCGTCTAACTTTTTAACTATAGTTTACAACCTCGTTCCTATTAAATTTTCATGCTCAAGCTGTTTAATTATTTTAGCAACATATTCTTTTACAGTTGTTGAAATTGTTTGGGGATTTACAAGGTTTAAAGATCCTACCCAAACCAATGCTTTACCATTATCTTCATTTAAATTGTAAATTGAAGTTTCAACATTATACACTTTATAAGAGCCATAATATCCTGGATTATAATAAACATCTTGAAACCTAAAGTAATAATGTCCAAAATGCGGCCAACGGTAGTTTACAGAATAATAATTTGAAGGATAGCTTCTTTGCTCACTAACACCTTTTACTGCTGAAATTATTACTGCATCAAAACCTTCATCAGCTATATTTTGTATCATATCATCAATTTCTACTTCACTTTTTTTAGATTTGGTAAAGGTTTTATCAAAAACAATGGTACTTTCTTCTGCATAAATGTTTCGGTTAGAAAAAGCATTTTTTAATTCTTCTTCAAAAACTTTACGTGCGGTAAGATTATCAGTCATTCCAACAACCAATAATTTTTGTGGCTTAAAAAAAGTGATATCTAAATTTCTCCAACTATCAATAAACTTTATTGATGAGCATGCTGTTAAAACCAACAAACTTATTATTAAAATTGATTTTTTCATACTACAACCTTTTAAAAATTAAAATTAGAAATACTTCATGAAACTTATAATGATATTCATCAATTATTAACAATGATTTATATCAATATTTAGTAAAATTATTACTAAGCTAGATTTGATTAGACTTAAAAATTAGTACAAAAAAAGTAAAAGAAGAATAAAGGTCTTCAACTTTAAACATGTTTTAACTACTGTGCATCAATTTTTTAACTACCTTTAAGCTACTTGAGATTTTTGTTAAATCAAAAAGATGGGTTTATGTTTTTTAGCAATCAAAATATTTTTAATATACTTTTTGAAGCTATTCCTGAGGGCGTAATTATAGCAAATGAAAATCAAAATATAATTGCTACAAATTTTGCCTCTGAACAAATGTTTGGTTATGAAAAAGATGAATTAATTAACCAAAATCTTCAGGTTATAATTCCACAAAAACACCAAACTAACCACAAAGCTCACTTTCAAAATTTTTTAAAAAATAAAACACTTAGAAAAATAAACCATAACCTTAACCTGTTTGGAATTAAAAAAAACACCAATGAATTTCCAGTAGAAATTGGTTTAAACCCTTTTAAAATTGATAACAAATCTTATGTTATTGCTTTAATAATAGACATTACAAACCGTAAAAAAACTGCCAAAAAAATTGAGAACCTTAATTTTAAATTAGAAAGAATTATAAAAGAGAAAACTGCTGAGTTAAAAAATACTATTAAACAATTAAAAAATGTAAATTTTGATTTAAAAGATCAAATAAAAAAACGAGCTGAAGCTGAAATACAAATTAAAGATGCACTAAAAAAGGAGCAAGAACTTAATGAATTAAAAACCAAATTTTTATCGTTGGTTTCACATGAATTTAAAACTCCTTTAAGCGGTATTTTAACTTCAACAATTTTATTAAAAAAATATCAATTAAGTGAACAACAAAATAAAAGAGATAAACACATTGAAACCATCACAAAAAAAGTACACTATCTTAATAATATTTTAAATGATTTTTTATCAATTGAACGTTTAGAGTCAAGTAACGTAAGCTATAAGTTTACCACTTTTAATTTAAGTAAAGTTATAAACGAGGTAGTTTATAATGCTAATATGCTGTTAAAAAGCGGGCAAAAAATAAATATTTCTTCAGATATTGATAATTATATATTATATCAAGATGAGAAAATTTTAGAACTTATTTTGTCTAATTTATTATACAATGCAATTAAATATTCATTAGAAAATACTACTATTGATTTAATTGCACATCAAACTTCAAAAAACACTGTTTTTAAACTTATTGACAGAGGAATTGGTATTCCAGAAAAAGATCAAAAATTTATATTTAACCGTTATTTTAGAGCTGAAAATGTATTAAATATTCAAGGAACAGGTATTGGTTTAAATATTGTAAAAAGTCATTTAGAAAATTTAGGTGGCACTATTTCATTTACAAGTAAAGAGCATAAAGGATCAACGTTTATTATTAAACTTCCTATAATTAAACCGCTATGAAAAAAATATTATTTATTGAAGACGATACTGTTGTAAGAGAGAACACTGCTGAATTATTACAGCTCGCTAATTATGAAGTTATTACTGCTGCAAATGGTAAAATTGGTATATCAAAAGCAAAAAAACATGTGCCAAACATTATAATTTGTGACATAATGATGCCTGAACTAAGTGGTTATGGTGTATTACAAATTTTAGCCAAAGAAGATGCTACAAAACATATTCCTTTTATTTTTTTATCTGCAAAAACAGAACGCCAAGATATTAGAAAAGGAATGAATTTAGGAGCTGATGATTATATTACAAAACCTTTTGATGAATCTGAGTTATTTAGTGCTATTGAAAGTAGATTGGCTAAAGCTGCAATTATTGAAGAACGTACTGAAAAAGAAACTAATAACACTTTAAAAGAGCCTGAAGAACAACTTAAAACATTAGACCAGCTTAAAAATTATTTTACAGATTCTTTAGAGAAACACACTTATAAACCAGGTGAAATTATTTATAATGAAGGAGGAAACTCTAACTATGTTTTTTTAGTAAATAAAGGTGTTGTAAAAACCTATAAAATTGACAAACAAGGAAAAGAGTTAATAACTGCATTACACAAAACAGGCGATTTTTTTGGAATAACTTCGTTTTCACAAAACAATCCTTATCAAGAAACAGCAACAGCAATTGAAAACACTAAAATATTAAGGCTTTCTAAAACTGAATTAAAAAATATTTTACATCACAATTATGAAGTAACTCTTCAATTAATAGATCATCTTTCTGAAAATGTTTCTGAAATAAAGAAAAATTTACTTGAAATGGCTTACAGTTCAGTAAGAAAAAAAACGGCTAATACTATTTTACAATTTACTGAGAAAATTAATTATAATTCAAAAGAGAATATTCATATTTCAAGAAGTGATCTGGCCAGTATTGCTGGTATTGCAACTGAAACTTTTATAAGAACAATTTACGATTTTAAAAAAGAAGGTATTATTGATTTAGAAGGTAGGAATATTAAAATATTAAATATTGAAAAATTGAAAAAAGTTAATTAACCAATTGATATATATCATTTTACACATAAGTTTTACTGTTTAATTTTAAGTATAACAGTAATTTAATTGATATAATGAAAAATATTCTACTTCCAACAGACTTTTCAGAAAATTCATGGAATGCAATAAAATACGCGCTAGATTTATACAAACAAACAACTTGTAATTTTTACTTATTACATGTGACTATGATTTCTAATTATACTGGTAGTGAGTTCCCAATGTTAACCGCCACAGATGTTGTTGAAAAAACACACTTAAAATATGCTAAAACCGAGCTACAAAATCTATTAAAAAGAATAAAAAAATTACCAGATAATGCAATACATCACTTCTATACAATTTCGGTATATAATTATTTTATTGATGCTATTAAAACCCAAATTGAAGAAAAAAAAATAGACCTTATTATTATGGGAACCAAAGGTGCTTCAGGATTAACTGAAGTAATTATAGGTAGCAATACTGGAGATTTAATTACAAAAATAAAACACCCAGTATTAATTGTACCAGAAAAAGCAATATTTAAAGTTCCTAAAGAAATAGCATTTCCAACAGATTATAATATTTTTTATCAGCCTAAAATTTTAAATAGTATTACTGAAACAGCCCAATTATACGATTCATTTATTAGAGTTTTACATATTGTAAATAAAAATGAAACACTAACTAATGATCAGCTTGAAAACAAAGAGTTTTTAAATAACTTTTTTATGGATGAGAAACATAGTTTTCATAAAATTACAAATAAAAAAATTGATGCTGGTGTACAATGTTTTGTTGAAAGTAGAGACATTGATTTAATTATAATGGTAGCTAAAAGTTTAAATTTATTTCAACGTATTTTATTTAAACCAACTGTTGAAGAAATTAGCTACCATACAGAAATACCATTTTTAGTTTTGCATGAATAACAATTAAACAACATAATTATGGAAAATATATCTATTTTTTTAGCAAAATTTTGGGGTTGGTATTTAATAATTTTCTTTCTAATTCTTAGTTTAAACCCAAAAAGAATTCTTCAAATTATTAAAAATTTAAAAGATGAAAAATTTATTATAATTGCATCATTTTTAGCAATTATAATTGGGCTACTTAATATATCATTTCATAATATTTGGAAAGGAGATTGGAGATGCATTATAACTATTATTGGATGGGCTGCTTTATTTAAAGGTTTGGTTTTATTTATTTTTCCAAAAAAAGCTATTAAATGGTTTGAATTTGTTAACATTAAATTTGTTCAAGTAATTTATATGCTGTTATTTTTAATTGGAATATATTTATTAAATATTGGCTATGGAATTGTTCCTTTTTAAAAGCAAAATATCATGACAACAATCATTAGAAATATTGATAGCAATCATTTTAAAATTAATACTTAGCAATTAACTTTATTATTATAATAAAAAAAGTTCTTTGGTTTACTAACTATAAAATAATAATCTATATTGTTTTGGAACATTATAGGTTATAATGAAGCGGTTTAGATACCTTCTGGTGGTTTAATTTATACTAATTTTTAGTTATAAAAATTCTTGAAAAATTATTTCAATATCACAAGGTTACAAAAACCCCTTCAAAAGGAAGCAAGGAGTTTAGGCTCCTTGTTTCTAAAAACAGATTTACATTATGGTGCAAAGTAATGTAAATTGAAATGAAGAATTTAAAGCTGTTTTTTAATTGAAAATAATTTTAGTTTTATTTTAAAAATAAAGTAACGTAAGAAATTAGTTTACAGTTAAAAGATAAATTTAACTACTTCAGAAAACAGGGAGTTTTAGCTCCCTGTTTTTATTTGTATTAAATAATTCGTTGTTACTTCTTTAGTTAATTTATTAAAATTTATAGATATCCCACTTATTGTCTTTTTTAAACACTGCTATTAAGTGATCTCCAATAAATTTTGAATAAAAAGATGGTGGCTTTTTAAGTGTTACTTCAGAAGGAATACAATTTCTAGGGTTTTCTAAATATTTTACTTTATTTCCATAGGCATCAATCACAAACTCTTCAAGTGTAGACTTTGTTATACACTTTTCTAAAACCTCATTATAACCAACAGTATCTTTTAAAAGTGTGATAACAATAGCATATCCATTATTAAAATTTGAGGCATTTAAGTATTGAGGTTTAATAACTTCTTCCCCATTCATATCTAAATAACCATATAAATATTGATTACCATTACTTTTTTTAATTAAACACCTACCACTATTAAAAAAAGGTGGTGTATTATTTTTTATATTTTCTAAAACAAAATCGTTTCTAAAATTAATTACTAATGCACCTTCTTTATTTATGAAACCCCATTTATTATTCTTTTTAATAGCTAAAAGGTTCTCTTTTAAAGTAGAAACTTCATCTAAATCAGTTAAAATTTGTGCAATACCAAATGGCTGCATACTTAAACAAATAATAAAAATTAGTAATTTTTTCATGACGTAATTATTTATATAATTACATAAATCTATTACTTCTTTTAAATCTGAAAAATGATATTAATCAACATTTGCAGAGAAGGCTTTATTTATTTAAAAAACTACTGTTATCACTATTTTTCTCTTAAAATGAGTAAAAACGAAGAAAAAAGCACAAAAATAAATTTTTAATTCAAGAGAAAAAGTGATGAAGAAAAAGGAACAAAAAAATTAATTTAAACGCATTAATATTTATAAACAATCGCATTTATATTCATTCCTGCACCAACCGAAGCTAAAATTACAACATCTCCTTTATTAATTTCTTGGTTTTCAATTTCGCCTCTTTTTACTAAATCAAAAAGTGTTGGTACTGTAGCTACAGAGCTATTTCCTAATTTATGAATACTCATAGGCATTACACCTTCAGGTAATTTTGTTTTATACAAACGATAAAAACGTTTTATAATAGCTTCATCCATTTTTTCATTTGCTTGATGGATAAATACTTTTTTCACTTCAGAAATATCAATCCCACTTTTATCAAGTGCAGATTTCATTGCCAAAGGAACATTGTTTAAAGCATATTCATAAATTTTACGTCCGTACATTTTTATATAACGCACATCTGGATTTTCATTTTTATCAAAAGAATTACCAAAAAACAGGTAATAACATTCATCTAAAGTATCAGTTTGTGCAGCATGACTTATAAGTCCTACTTCTTTATCACTTGAAATAGCTTCAACAATACAAGCACCTGCACCATCAGAATATATCATGGAATCTCTATCAAAAGGATCTACAACTCTTGATAGTGTTTCTGTACCAATAACTAAACATTTTTTTGCAATACCAGATTTAATAAATGCTTCAGCTTGTATAACTCCTTGCACCCATCCTGGACAACCAAAAAGAATATCATAAGCCACACAATTGGGGTTTTTAATTCCTAATTTATGCTTTACTCTTGATGCTAAACTTGGTAAAATATCACTTTGAATTGTATCTTTCTTTACATCTCCAAAGTTATGCGCTAAAATTATATAATCTAATTCCTCTTTATCAATTCCGGCATCTTCAATTGCTTTTTCAGCAGCAAAAAAACCTAAATCAGATGAACTTAAATTTGGTTCTGCATATCTTCTCTCTTCAATACCTGTAATAGCTTTAAACTTCTCAATAACTACTTCATTTTCATAATCCATTAATGAACCATCATCATTCAAAAACTGACTGTTTAAAAAGTCTGAATTTTTTTTAACTAATGTTGGAATATAACTTCCTGTACCTGTAATTATTGATTGTGTTTTCATTCTAAAAAATTAGTATTCAAAGTTAATTACTCTTTGCTGTTTAGTTCATTAATTTTAATTTCCATTACGGTGGCTATTGATAAAGCTCTGGTCTTAGCTGCATGCGCCATTTCACCATCAAACAATTCATCAACTGTAGTGTTAAAGTTTGATAACCAACACTTAAAGTGTTTATTTTTAAATGGTTTTGTGTTGTGTAATTTTAAGTGAGGTTGCATGGCATTTCTACGATACTCACCTGAATAAAACAGTATGTTATCCCAAAAATTAACCAGAATTTGTAAATGCTCTTCTAAAAGTGTTGTATTTGAAAAATCTACAAAAAAATGTGATACTATATCATCATTCATTAATTTAACATAAAATTGCTTAACTAATACGTAAATATCTTGTCTATTTTCAATATCTTTTTTCATAAAGATTTTTTACAGAAAAGATTTATCAAATGCTATTGGAAGTAAATCTAATAATGAATTAGTTTTAATAATTTTTCCTACTTCACCCATAAAATAGACTTCAATTTTATCTTTTTGTTTTAATTCATATTCAGATAAAGTTTGTCTACAAGCTCCGCAAGGTGCAACTGGTTCTTTGGTTAACTGAGTTGATGAACTTGCTGTGATAGCTAATTTTAATATTTTATGTGTAGGATATTCTGATGATACTTTCCAAACTGCAACACGCTCAGCACACATTCCGGAAGGGTAGGCTGCATTTTCTTGATTATTTCCAGTTACTATAGTTCCATCATCTAAAAGAAATGCTGCGCCAACTTTAAAATTTGAATATGGTGCATAAGCATCTTTTTTTGCTTCTATAGCTTTATTCATTAAATTTTTTACTGAATCTGAAAGTTCTTCAAATGCATCAAAAACAGTAATTTGGGTTTTAATTTCAACTTTTTTCATTAAAAATTGTTGTTTCTCTTTTAGTTAATTTCAAACAATTCTCCAAAATCAAACGATAGTGAAAACCTGAGTGTATTTTCTAAAGGGTTATTAATATCTGAAGCATTAAAAAGGTAAGAAATATCTAGTTTAGTACTCTTAAATTTAAATCCTGAACCTAGCGTAAAATATTTACGAGCGCCTTTTAAATCACTTTCATTAAAATACCCTGCTCTAATAGCAAATGAATTATCGTATACATATTCACCTCCTATTGCCCAAGTAAACTCTTTAAGTTCTTCGCTAAAACCTCCTGGAGCATCACCAAACGAGCTAAAAATACCGCTAATAAAACTAGTATCTTCTTGAACATAAGGCGCAGAACCATCTCCATCTCTAGATATGCTTGGTGTAGGCACTAGTAATTTATTAAATTCTACATTTACAGTAACTTTATTAAAATTATCTAGAATAAAATCAAAACCTCCACCAATTTTTAAATTAGTTGGTATGTAGTTTTCGTTAGAATTATCATCTGTATAAGAAACTTTTGGACCAATATTAGATATATTATATCCACCTCTCCAAATTCCATTAAAATTACCATAATTACTTTCATCAGATTGAAAATACCCTGAAATATCTACAGCAAATGTACTTACTGGTTTTAATGGTGTGTTTCCTGATTTTATACCTAAATCTGAACGAATATAGCGCATAGTTATACCCATAGCATATTTTTCACTTAACTTTAATGAATATGAACCATCTAATGAAAATTCATTTAATTTTTCTATTCCTTGATCTCCTCCTAAATCGTCAGTTAATTGAATTTCACCTAAGTTAAAATATTTGATACTTGTTGCCCAAGCACTACGATCATCAATTCTATTTGCAAAAGAAAAACCTCCTAAAAACACATCATTTGTTAATTCTCTTAACCAAGGTGTGTAAATTACACCTATTGTAAATTGAGAATTTAAAAATGCTAGTTTTGAAGCATTCCAATGTTGTGAATTAGCATCAGGTGACGTTGCTACACCAATATCTCCCATACCACCAGCTCTTGCATCAGGTGCTATTAATAAAAATGGTGCTGCTGTTGTTATTGTATTTTGTTCTACTTGTGCATTTACTTTTGAAAATGCGACTAAAACTATGATTGATAGTATTGTTATTTTTCTCATTAATTGAATAAATTTAACTTAACAAATATCTTATTTTATTATTGAAGTATCACTAATTTTTCTATTTTTTCTGCTTTTGCATTAGAATTTAATGATTTCACTTTTAATTTATAGATATAAACTCCCTTCCCTATTTTAGAACCAAAATCATCTAAACCATTCCATGTTATTGTTCTTGATAAATTTCCTTCAGACTGAATTATTTTTTGAAGCGTCTTTACCAATTTACCTGACACAGTAAATATTTGTATTTGAACATTTAATAACTCATTGGGTTTGTTATGATTAAACCAAAACTCTGTGTAATTAACAAACGGATTTGGATAATTCAACACATTACTTAAAACTAAATCACTATCATCAACCACAAAGAAAGAAAACGTAGTTTCAGATAAATTATTGTAAGTATCCCAAACTTTTAAAGTTATTGTGTGCAAACCTGGTAATAGATTTCTAAACGGATAACTTACCTTTCCTTTTTTATAATTATTTAGTTCGGTTTGAAAAAAATCATTTAAAATAATTGGGTTTGCTTGGTCACCATCTAAAATTGCCACAATATCGTGATCAACAGCTGTAATTGAAGTGTTTATTCCATTTTCATCTTCTAAAACGGCAATAAATAATGGAGATTGATTTGTGTTACCTCCATCAACAAAGTTTAAATCGTTCATATACAATTGAACTAATGGCCCAGTTGTATCTTCTGGTGCGTTGGTATTTATTCCACCTATAGTTACGTCAAGATTGTAACCTGCTTTATCAATTAAAGTATTTGAAGCGTAAAAACTAAGTTTTCCTTTTCCGTAAGCTATTTTTAAATCTTTTGGCGCAACAAAATCAAAACTAAATTTTCCATTTTCTACTTTAGATCTTCCTTTAAATATTTTACTCTCAACAGCTTCAAACTGCATCGTTATGTTGCTATTGTCATTATCTAAAGTTGTTTTATTAATCGCTTTATCAAAAACTGTAACATCAAACTCTCCATTAAAATCGTTTAAAACTTGGCCACTAGAAGTAGTAACTTCTCCTTCAAATTTCACATATGATAATGCTTTAATTGTGTCTAAAGATTGTGAGACATCTACATCGTTCATTTTTGTTATTTGAATTGAAGGGTTTGGCAAACTAAGTTTCATTGCAGGATCACCAATAGCATACACAAAATAACGTTGTGATGTAGAAAACTGATTTTTAACATGCATTAAAGTTTCAGCAATAGTGTAATTTTCATCATCAAAATTTAATAATGGTTTTATCAATCGTTCATTTAAAATTTGCCCAACACTAATAAAAACTTCTCTTGTGGTTGAAATTAAAAAAGCGGCTCCTCCTTCTTCATTCCAAATAACAAATTCACCTGCAGTTTTTCTTAAAGGATTGTCAAATCTAGAAAATTCACAAGTAACCGTAATAAACAAAGGAAGCATAAAATTATTATTCCAACTTTGAATGTCTGAAACTTCTAAAATTCGCTCAGATGCCCAACCATCTTCACCTCCATGTCCAAAATAATCTATTAAAACTGTTCCTTTTTCAACTTGATTGTTAATTTCTGATTTTACTGTTGGATATCTATTACCACCTGATGAAGTTTGCTGTGCATATGCATCCATATACACTTTTTTCAAATTAAAAATAGGCTTGTTTTTAGAAATGGTATCAGCAATTTTTTCCATCTCATTTTGTAATATTTCTTCACCAGTATCATCAATATCATCTGCTACTAAAGTTATTTGTGTTCGCCAATCTCCAAAAGATTTTGAACTGTAATAATTTAATATTTTATCAACTACTTTTTCGGCTTGTAAAACATCTGAAACTGGTATTCTCCCTGTAACCACATCCTGACGTTCAAATGAGAATAACGAGCCTTCATTTTCATCCATCATTCCATAAAAATCATCTGTAACATATGATGTTGCTAAATTAAAGCTATTAAAAGATTCAAAAACTGGTACAATATTATTATTTCCTCCAACCCTATCTTTATAATCATAAGATGCATCACCAAATAAACAAACATACTTTACTTTATTTATTGTTGCATTGTCATACAAATGCTTTACAAAATCTCTAATTGCAGTAATATCTGGTGAACCCGAAGAAAATTCATTATAAATTTCATGCAGCGAAATTACCTTTACAATTAAATTTGAATTCTGAAGGTGATAATTTGCTAAGCGCTGCGCTTGACCTTTTAAAAAATCTTGTGTAATAATCACATAATCTACATTCTTCAAACTATGTAAATTTTGATTTTCTACCTGAGAATTTTCAATAATTTGAGGTGTATAAAAATCATTATTATTTAATACAATAAACTCTTGTTGTGTACCTCCATTTACTTTAAAAGTAAAATTACCATTACTTCCTTCATTAATAATATTTGTTGGGTTTTGAGTGTCTGAAACATCCCAAACATTATTTATATTTGATACGTTTTCAATTAAGTATTCAAAAGTAGCAGCTGTAGTGTTTACATTTAAATTTCGAAAAGAAAATTGTTTTCCATCAGCTTTTAACTGTTTCATTCCCAAAACTTCAATATAATCTAAATATGCTTTGGCTGAAGGATTTCCATTGTTGTTATAAGTAACCTCAACATTTACTGAATTGCCTGACAATTGTAACGCTCCACTATTTTTATTTGCCACTGCTTTTGTAAGTCCGCCATTTGCAGATAAACTTACATTAAACAATGATTGATTATTTACTTTAACTTCGATTTGAGATGTTAAAGAAGATTCTGCAACACCTCTAGCTCTAACAATAATATCTTCTGAAGTATTAATATTACTAAATGGTATAGCGTAATTATGTACATTATTTACACTAAAATTATCGCCAAACCATTGTTGCCCAATCGCAAACATATTAACCTCATCTTTTTCAAAAAAAGTATAATCGTGAAACGTAGTTATTTGCTCATTTGCTTGTGCTGTAATTGGTGTTTTATCTAAAATTCTTTTTCCAAACGTATCAGCAATTGTAATAAAATAAAAAGCTTGGTCTGAAAAAATATTAAACTGATGCTCAATTTCGTTTAAATTAGCGTTCTCTGTGTTTTTCCAATTGTGAGGTCCTTTTGCATAAAATAAAAGATAATCATTGCTATCAAAGCTATTATCATCTTCACCATTTATATAAATAGCATTTTCTTGCAATCCATCATTTCTAAAATCACTATTTTTAAAAGGAAGCATTTCACCTCCGTTTCCATAAATTTTAATATTTTTTGGGTTGATGGAATTAACATTAATACCTAGGTTTTGTAAAAAATCACGATCAATTTTATAAACTCCAGTTGTGTCTATTGCAAATTTATACCACTCACCCGAAGCTAAAACTGAATTTTTAACCGTTGAGCTTTTAGCTACGTTATTTTTTTTTGAAGCTGTTAAAGTGTATTCTAAATTAAATGAAATAATTCTTTTTATAGTATTTCCTTCTTTTATAAGTGGTGTAATATTTAATATTGCTGAGGTATTATTTCTAGATTTAACAATATTAAAATTTAAGTTAAGTTTATCTGATAAATGCTTTGTATTGTATAATTTATAATCACGCTTTAAAACGGTTTCAAAAACAATATTGTTAATTGTATAACTTCCTGCAACTGTTCCATTTTCAACTTTCCAACTATCAGAAAATGTAGGATTTAAATTTTCATCAACAAAATTCCCTTCAATAATACTTGTTTTAATTTTATTGTTTTTACTAATTACAAAATCTATAGCTTCAATCCATTTTAATTTTATATTTTTAACTTCTTTTTGCTGGGAAAAAATTAAATTCCCAACAATTAAGAAAAGAACTAGCAATTTTTTTTTTAACATGTTCATAGTACAAATAACGTAAATTATTAACTGTTATTTTTAGTATTATACAACATTACATATAATAAAGAACAAAAACAATCGTTACAAAAACATAATAAAATATTTTATTAAAATTATTTCTTGCGAAAAAATTTATTTAATGTAAATTGCGAGAGATTAAACCCTAATAAGTGAAAATGAGTATGAAAAATTTATTTAATGTAACTCGATTACTAATAGTAGTATTTTCTACTATTCTTTTTGTTAGTTGCCATAATAGAAAATCTAATAACAGTTCAACCTTAACCGGCTGGAATTCAAAAGATAAAGCTGCCGGAGGTTTTTCTTCAAACACAAATTACAAAGGACAACAAGCTCCTCCAGGTATGGTACTTATTGAAGGTGGTTCTTTTACAATGGGACATGTACAAGATGATGTTTTATTTGATTGGAATACAACTCCTGTGAAGCAACAAGTACGCTCATTTTACCTAGATGAGTCTGAAGTAACAAATTCTGAGTATTTATTTTATCTAGAATGGATGGAAAAAGTATTCCCTCCAAGCGATGATAATTATAAATACATTTATAGTTCTGCAGTTCCAGACACACTAGTTTGGAGAAATGTTTTAGGTTTTAATGAATTATTAACCGAAAACTATTTAAGACACCCATCTTATGCAAATTATCCAGTTGTTGGTGTAAGTTGGATACAAGCCAACCAATACTGCAAATGGAGAAGCGATAGAGTTAATGAAAAAATATTAATGGACAAAGGTGTTTTAAACTCTTTATTTGAAAGAGACTCATTAGGTGTTCAAGGACAAAATAACTTTAATACAGATACTTATTTAGAAAATCCAACATTACTTTTTGAAGGAGATTCAAGTATTTATAATAAAGGATTACCATCAAATGCTAAAAGAAAAAAAGGAGAAGCTAAACCTTCAAAAGGTTCATTTACAGGAAGACAAGTAAAAGTTTCTGACGGTATTTTATCACCAAAATTTAGATTGCCTACTGAAGCTGAATGGGAATATGCAGCTAAAGCTATTATTGAAAATAGAGAATATAACAATATTAGAGGTAGAAAAAAATATGCTTGGGACGGAAAATATACTCGTAACAAAACTAAAAGAGCTAAAGGTGATCAATTAGCTAATTTCAAACAAGGAAAAGGAGATTATAGTGGTGTACCTGGTTGGAGTAATGATGGAGCAGATATAACTCAAGAAGTGAAATATTATGCACCAAATGCTTTTGGACTATATGATATGTCTGGAAATGTAGCTGAATGGGTTGCTGATGTATACAGACCAATTGTTGATAACGATGCAAACGACTTCAACTATTTTAGAGGTAATATTTTTACTAAAAAAATGATTGATGCTGACGGTAAAGTTGTTATGATTGACGACGTATCCGTTGAGTATGACACGCTAGATAATGGAAAAATAATTCCTAGAACATTGCCTGGAAGTATAAAATATATACCTATTAGCAAGCGTGATGCTTACATGAGAAATAATTATGAAAAAGCTTACAATATAAATTCTGAAGATGGTGATTTATCATCAACTAATCAATATAGTAAAGATGAAGAAGAGCTTGAAACAAAACCACGCATGTATAATTCACCAGTGAAACCTAGAGTAATTGGAGAAAGTGGATTATTGATGCAACAATACGATACTAAAAAGAGAACGACACTAATAAGTGACAAATCTCGCGTATATAAAGGTGGTTCTTGGAAAGATAGAGAATATTGGTTAGATGCATCACAAAGAAGATATTTACCAGAATATATGGCAACAAACTTTATTGGTTTCCGTTGCGCAACAGATAGATTAGGCGCTATGTCTTCTTCAACTAAAAAGAAAGCATTTTCATCAAAAAAATAATAGAATAAAATATTAAATTTAAAAAAACCTCACTAAATTTAGTGAGGTTTTTTTATATATTTAAACTATGAATATTGAACAACTATATAAATTATATATAAAAACGTATTTAGCAGATACTGATACTCGAAAAATTAGAAAAGGAAGTATTTACTTTGCTTTAAAAGGTGATAATTTTAATGGTAATAAGTTTGCCATTAATGCTCTTGAGAATGGTGCAAACTATGCTGTTATTGATGAAGAAGCATACAATACTCATCCAAATACAATTTTAGTTACTAATGTTTTAGAAACCCTACAAAAGTTAGCTAATTTTCATAGAAAACAACTTAATATTCCTATTATATCATTAACTGGTAGTAATGGAAAAACCACTACTAAAGAGCTGATTAATTCTGTATTGTGTAAAAAATTTAATACAACAGCAACTATTGGAAACTTAAACAATCATATTGGTGTACCACTTACACTTTTAAGTATGACTCCAGAAACTGAAATTGGGATTGTAGAAATGGGAGCAAACCATTTAAAAGAAATTGAATTTCTGTGCAATATTGCTGAACCTAATTTTGGTTATATCACAAATTTTGGAAAAGCGCATTTAGAAGGTTTTGGAAGTGTTGAAGGTATTATTGAAGGAAAATCAGAATTATATCATTTTTTAAGAAACACCAACGGAATAGCTTTTGTAAATGAAGATGATGAAATACAGGTAAAACAATCAAAGAATATTCAATCAATTTCTTTTAATAATAATTCTATACAGTTTATTGAAGCCAATCCTTTTGTTAAAGTTCAATTTAAAAATAGCACTATTGAAAGTCAACTTATTGGAAAGTATAATTTTAACAATATTGCTGCAGCTATTGCTATTGGAAATTATTTTAAAATTTCAGAAGAAGCTATTAAATTAGCTATAGAAAGTTACATTCCTACAAATAATCGCTCTCAAATTATAAATAAAGGCACCTCAAAAATTATTTTAGATGCTTACAATGCTAATCCAAGTAGTATGGAGGCCGCTCTTGAAAATTTTAATCAGCTAAAAGATTCAAATAAAATAGTATTTCTTGGTGATATGTTTGAACTTGGAAGTGATAGCGCTAAAGAACATCAACACATTGCTGAATTAGCTATTTCTTTTAATTTTCAACAAGTGTATTTAATAGGAAAAGCATTTTCTACAACACGTGTAAAAAATGCTTTTAAATATGATAGTTTTGAAGCTTTTAAAACCTCTAACAAACATTTAAATATTAATGATACCACAATTCTAATTAAAGGATCTCGTGGTATGGCTCTAGAACGCGTTTTAGACTTGTTTTAGCTTAAGTTGCTCTCTATGATACTCAATTAAACCATCAATAGGTCTTCTTACCACATTACCAATTTTAATCATGTGGTATCTCGCCACGTCATTTATAATATCTTGTGCAAAAAATGCAATTGACCCTACAAAATGAACTGGAATAGTTCTAGACTCCGTATAAGGTAAAATTCTATTTTTAAAGAAATCCTTCATTCCCTTATGCAATACTTTGTTGAAATAACAATTACGATCATTTTTGAAAATAAATTCAGCGAAATGAGCTAAATAAGCATTCGGGTTTTCTTTTTTATAAATATTCTTTTTAATGGTATCAGCATCTAAATCATATTGCTCTTCAAATTTCTTAGCAATATCGTTTGGCATTTTATGATAGAAATAATCACGTATCAATTTTTTTCCAAAATAGTTTCCACTAGCTTCATCCATTAAAATATACCCTAATGAAGGCACTCTAGTATCCACATTTTTACCATCAAAATAACAGCTATTAGATCCTGTTCCCAAAATACAAACCATACCTGGCTTTGAAGTTACCGCATACACTGCTGCATAAGTATCTTCTTTAACAACAACTCTAGCATTCACAAAAAATGATTTGAAAGCTGATGCTAAAAGCGTTGTTAGCCTTTCAGTTCCACAACCAGCACCATAGAAATAAACATTTGTTACAGTATCTTTGTAACTTGTTAATTCCTTATTTTCTTGCACTCTACTTATCAATAAATCTGTACTCAATATTTCAGGATTCAAACCTTCGGTTCTCGTCTTAAATACTTGATTACCTTTTTTATCTAATAGAATCCAATCAGCTTTTGTTGAACCTCCATCTGCAATTAAAATCATTTCTTGCGAATTAAATTTATAACTATACTGAATGAATATAAGTTGCTAAATCAACTAATTTTGTTGAATAACCAAACTCATTATCATACCAAGATACTAATTTTACGAAGTTATCATTTAAAGCCATAGAAGCATTTGCATCAAATACACTTGTTCTTGGTTCAGATACAAAATCTTGAGATACTACACCTTCTTCTGTATATCCTAAAATTCCTTTTAAATCGTTTTCTGAAGCATCTTTAATAGCTGCTTTTACATCTTCAAAAGAAGCTCCTTTTTCTAAACGACAAGTTAAATCTACTACAGATACATCAACAGTTGGTACTCTAAAAGCCATACCTGTTAATTTTCCGTTTAATTCTGGAATAACTTTCCCTACTGCTTTTGCAGCTCCTGTTGATGCAGGTACAATGTTGTTTAATGAAGCACGACCTAATCTAAAATCTTTTCTTGATGGTCCATCAACTGTAAATTGTGTTGCTGTTGCAGCGTGTACAGTAGTCATTAATCCTTCAGCAATACCAAATTTATCGTTAATAACTTTAGCTATAGGTGCTAAACAGTTAGTAGTACAAGATGCGTTTGAAACAATTGTATCAGCAGCAGTAATGTCTTTATGGTTTACACCCATAACAAACATTGGTGCATCTGCAGATGGTGCAGAAATAGCTACTTTTTTAGCTCCTGCAGTAATGTGCTTTTGAGCTCCTTCTAAGTTTGTAAAAATACCTGTACAGTCTAAAACAACCTCAGCTCCAACAGCATCCCATTTTAAATCTTCTGGGTTACGTTCTGCAGTAATTCTAATTTCATTTCCATTTACAACTAAGTTTCCGTTATTCACTTCGATTGTTCCATCAAATTGTCCGTGAACTGAATCGTATTTTAATAAGTAAGCTAAATGTTCTACATCAAGTAAATCATTAATTCCTACAATTTGTACGTTTGGTCTGTTAGCCGCAATTCTAAAAGCGATTCTTCCAATTCTACCAAATCCGTTAATTCCAATTTTAACTGTTGACATCTTTTTTGTTTTTATTTATTTCTATTATTATTCTATTTTATACTGAAGTAATTTCAGCTACTTTTAATAATTCTAAGTTTATATCGTTGTTCATTTTAATAGCCTTATCAAGTTCAACTTTTGAAATTTCATTGTTTGTAATTCCAATCATAACACCTGTAGATTTATCTAACAATGCTTCAACCGCAGCAACACCTAACCTACTTGCTAATACTCTATCAAAACAACTTGGTGAACCTCCACGCTGCATATGTCCTAAAACTGATACTCTAATATCATAATCAGGAAAATTCTCTGTAATATGATCTGCTAATTCAAAAACACTTTTTCCTATTTTATCTCCTTCAGAGACAACAACAATACTAGATGTTTTTCCATTGTCTCTTCCTTTATTTAGTGATTCTACAAATTTATCTAATCCTATATTTTTTTCAGGAATTAAAATTTCTTCAGCACCTGCTCCAATTCCAGTATTTAATGCAATAAACCCTGCATCACGCCCCATTACTTCAATAAAGAATAACCTGTTATGTGAACTTGCAGTATCACGTATTTTATCAATAACTTCAACAACTGTATTTAAAGCTGTGTCATAACCTATGGTATTGTCGGTTCCATAAATATCATTATCAATTGTACCTGGTACACCAACTAACGGGAAATTATACTCTTCAATAAATTTTAAACCTCCTGTAAAAGTACCATCACCACCAATAAGAACTAACGCTCCAATACCTTGTTCTTTTAAATTTTTATAAGCTTTGGCTCTTCCTTCTTTGGTTTTAAATTCCATTGAACGAGCAGACTTTAAAATAGTTCCTCCTTTATTGATTATATTGCTTACGTGACGAGCGGTAATATTTTCAAAATCACCTTCTATAAGACCTTGATATCCTCTATACACACCAACACATTCAACACTATAATAAGTGCAGGCTCTAACAACAGCTCTAATGGCTGCATTCATTCCAGGAGCATCACCTCCTGAGGTTAAAACTGCTATCTTTTTAATCGGTTCATTCATAGGATAAAATTATAGTACAAAATTACTTTTTAATCGATTTTTTTCCTACAAAAACAACCAATAATAACTATAACGATTTCGCAAAGTTTCGTAAAAAAGGAGCTCAAATTTGAACTCCTTTTTTACGGATTAAATCACTTATTGTCAATTTATTAAAACAAATTTAGTGAATATATTTTAAAATAATGAAATTTATTTTCTCATCAACTTGAGGAAAGTTTTTACTTGTTTCATCTCTTTTATAAAATGAACATTAATTTACTACTTTTAAAATTAAAGAAGCTAAAGGTTCCAATTTTAATTTCACAATTCCTCTACCATTTTCTACTATCAATTCTGAAGTCATTTCGCCATATAATTGTTCTGAAACTTTATAAGTTCCATCAGTTAAATTCCAAGCTGTAATAATTTCTTCTGGAATTTTTAAATCTAATTCATAACTTTCGTTAGCATCAAAATTAGAAATAATGATTAATTTTTCTTCATTAGACCATCTTACAAATGAAAATACTCTATGATTGTAATTTTCAGTATTTGCTCTATTGTAATGGTGAATTTCTTTATAATCGCCCATTAAAGCACTGCTGTTAATTGTAAAATTAAGTAAGCGCTTGTAAAAATCTCTAAGTGTACTTTCGCTTTCTGATAATTGAGCTCCATCAAATTTCCCTTCATTCATCCATCTTTGATGATGTGGCACTCCAATATAATCAAAAATAGAAGTTCGTGTAGGATCTCCAAAACCTGGCTCTTCAGCTCCTGGCTCACCAACTTCCTGACCAAAATAAACCATAGTTGGTGCTGTGCTAATAGTTGTTGAAACTACCATTGCCGGTTTTCCTTTTTCAGCCGATCCTGCAAAATCTGGACTTGCAATACGTTGCTCGTCATGATTCTCTAAAAAGTGTAACATATTATGCTCAATATCGCTTAAATCATTTTGAATAGCGGGTAAATTATCAGTCCAACCATGTCCTTGCATAATATGTTTAATAGTATCATACAATGCTACTTTATCGTATAAATAATCCATTTTCCCTTTATGAATGTAATCACGATATAATGACGGATTGTAAACTTCTGCCAATAAAAAAGCTTTTGGATTTTTCATTTTTATTGAAGCATTCATATAGCTCCAAAATTCAACTGGCACCATTTCAGCCATATCATATCTAAAACCATCAACTCCTTTTTCCGTCCAATATAAAGCAATGTCTTTAAACTTATTCCAAGAATCTGGCACTTCTTTACCTTCCCAAAACGCAAAATGTTCTTTATAATCTTTAGCGTCATATTCTGATGGTAATTCTTCAAAATCTTTACTTCCGTCTGGTTTAATTCCGTAATTTATTTTTACAGTTTCATACCAATCATAAAAATCTGGTTGCGCTAAACGAGAACCATTACCAGTCCATTTTGCTGGTTTTTCTTCAAATTTACTATCTGAAAGTTCATTAGCTTCACCTCCTAAAGGTTGGTAATTGTTTTTCCAATTAGGCACTTTAAAATCTTCACCTGGAATGTAATAAAAATTGTTATTTTTATCATATTCAACAGTTGTATTATCGTTTGCGCCAAAATCGCTTACTCCTTCCGGGTTCGTCATTCCAACATATCCACGAGCTATATGATTTGGTACAATATCAATGATAACTTTCATACCAATACGATGCGTACGATCTATTAATTCTTCAAATTCTTCTAAACGTTTTGTTGCATCAACTGCTAAATCTGGATTTACATTATAATAATCTTTAACTGCGTATGGAGAACCTGCTCGTCCTTTCACAACATCAGGATCATCATTAGAAATTCCTATCGCGGTGTAATCTGTAATTGTTGCATGATGCAAAACACCTGTGTACCACATATGTGTAACACCCAACTCTTTTATTTCTTGAAGTGCTTTATCTGAAAAATCACTAAACTTCCCTACTCCATTTTCTTCAATAGTTCCCCATGGTTTATTAGTGGTATTTGTATTACCAAATAAACGTGTAAAAACCTGATATACTACTTGTTTTTGCTCTTTACTCTTCATCTCTACTTCCTGATTCTTATTTTTGGGGTTACAACTAAAAAAAACGACTAATACTATTGTTAAAAGACTGTATATAACTTTTTTCATTTTATTTACTTTTAATACTTATTGCAAATCCTCCTCCCGGAGCCAACTTTAATTTTAATTCTGATTGACTTGTTATTTCTATTTTTCGAATGTTTAATGCTGTTGGATTGTTATCCCAATGTGCGTTTTCTCCATCTTCATAAATAATAGCTTCATACACTTTATTCGCATATAGAAAATCGAAAGAAATATTCATTTCTCTTTCATTCTCATCTGTTATTCCTCCAACAAACCAATTTTCTGAATTTCTTTCTTTTCTAGCAATGGTTACAAAATCTCCAATTTCACCATTTAACACCTTCGTTTTTTGCCAGTCTACACCAACATCTTTTATAAACTTCAATGCTGGATTTCCTTCATAATTTTCAATTAAATCTGCCGCCATTTGTACAGGACTATAAATTACAACATACAAAGCCAACTGCTGAGCAATGGTTGTATTTACCTGATTATCTTTTTTATAAGCATCAAATTTTATATCGAAAATTCCAGGTGTAAAATCTACTGGACCTGCCAACATTCGTGTAAATGCAACTATTGACAAATGTTCTGGCGGATTTCCACCATCAGCAGACCAAGCGTTAAATTCTTGTCCGCGTAAACCTTCTCTTGAAATTGTATTAGGATACGTTCTACGCAAACCTGTTGCTTTAATTGGTTCATGGGCGTTTATTGCAACTTGGTATTTTGCAGCTTTAATAACGGCATTGTTATACTGATTTACCATATATTGCCCGTGATGATATTCTCCTTTGGGTAATATTTTACCAACATAACCTGTTTTTACGGCATGTATTCCTAAACTTTGCATTAAAGCGTATGCTGTATCTTGTTGTTTCTCGTACGTTTCTGTAGCTGCTGAAGTTTCATGATGCATAATAATTTCAACACCTTTTTCTTTTCCATAACGTACAACTTCTTTTAAATCGTAATCTGAATATGGTGTTACAAAATCAAAAACTCCTTCTCTATCTTCAAAACCAATCCAATGTTCCCAACCTGTATTCCAGCCTTCAACTAATACAGCTCCAATATTATTTTTTGCTGAAAAATCTATGAATGCTTTTGCGTTCTCAGTTGTTGCTCCGTGTTTTCCTGATGCTTTATCCCAACTAGATTTTCCAAGGTGCATCTCCCACCAAATACCTGTATATTTTGTTGGTTTAAACCACGAAATATCTTCTAACTTATTAGGTTCATTCAAATTTACAATCAAGTTAGATTCTATCAAATCACCTGCATTTTCAGCAATTTGAATAGTACGCCAAGGTGTATGAAAAGGAACAGTTCTTTTCACTTTATAATCGTTATTATCTGAACCAACCAAACTACTAATCATAGTTAAATTTTCAGTATCAACTTTTAAAGTCATACCTGAGTAATCTACCAAAGCTGCTTCATGAAAACTTAAATACATTCCATTATTGGTTTTCATAGTAACCGGTGTATTTACTGCATTTTCAGGAATTGAAGTTTGAGCCAAATTTACATGTGCAGCTTTTGCAACTGCATCAATTTCAGAAAATTGAGTTGTATTATATAAATGCTCATAAATATCCCAATCACCTGGAATCCACCAAACTTTATGGTCACTCGTTAAATTAAACTGTGTGTTTTCATCGGTAATAAATACTTCTGATAAATTTTCTTGTTCTGGAAATTCATATCTAAAACCTATTCCATCATTATAAACTTTAAAAACAATGGTTAGTTTTCTTTTTAAATCTGTAGTTTCTTGAAGTTCTAATTTAAGTTCATTATACGAATTTTTAACATCAATTTGTTCACCCCAAGGTTTTTTCCAAACTTCACTAAAACTATTTTCTATTGAATTAATTAGCTGAAAATCACCATTTAATGAAGGTTCATTTTTTAAGTTAAAACCTAACGTTGAACTTTTAATAACCTCACTATCTTTATAAATTATTTGATACGAAGGTTGCCCTTTTTCAGTGAACTTAAATACTACTTTAACAGTAGAATTTGGTGATGAAATACTGGTTTGTGATACTATTTCTTTTGAACAAGAAAACAGTATTATACTCACAAAAAGCACGCAGAATTTTATAGTCTTTATCATCTTATTTTAGTTCTAATAAAACAATATTATAGTTGGTATCTAATTTTACAATACCCTCATTAACTGTCACTTCAGTTCCTGAATATGCATCTTTCAAAATTGTCCCATCTTTAAAAACTGAACTTACATTCAATTCCTTTTCCCCTTCATTTAAGTCTAAACCAACTATAACAGCATCATTATAATCTTGGTTTGAATATGTTCTTTGAAAAACATAAGGGCTTTCACTTATCATTTTGTGAACACCTGCTCCTATAGATGGGTGATTGCTTCTGAAAACCCCCAACTTTTGCCAATGTGCTAAAATTGCTTTGGTTTCTTCATTATTTTCAATAGCATCCCAATTCATATTTGAACGCAACGTTGCATCTCCAATAGTTCCTTCAATAATTAAATTACGAGCAGACTCATCTCCATAATACACTTGTGAAGCACCTGGCGACAACAATAATTTTGTAGCCGTTTCAAATGGTTTTGTTCGCTCTTTATCAAACGGATCACCATCATCATGTGAAGTCATATAATTTAAAACTCCAAAATCTTTCAATTCATTATTTAAAATTGATGAATATTTAGAAAATAATTCTTCATAAGATTGCTGAGCAGCATTCCATTTAAATTCAAAGTTTATTAAACTTCTAAAACCATTTTCAAAATAGTCTACTTTTTTATCTCCAAAATCGTAATATTTACCTGAGCTAATGTTGTAATTGTAAATTTCACCTACCAAATAAAAACCGTTATCATCTAAAACCTTTGTTGGATTGTCTTTTTTCCATTGTTCAAAAGCATAATCACATTCAGTTCTAAATTCATCCCAAACAAATTCTTCTGTGTGCTTTACAGTATCTGCTCTATAACCATCAATTCCATATTCAGTAATATAATCTGTAAGCCATTTCATAATGTAAAAACGTGGTGCTTTTGGGTAACCAGTACGTGCAAAAAACGCATCCAATTCTTTCATTTCCTGCTCATAACGCCCTTCCGATTTCCACTTTTCTGCTAATTGCGTAGGGATTTCAACAGAATCATTACTCTCTGTCTTAATATCTGGTAGGTTTCTTACCAACGTACAGGTAATGTTATTTTCATACGATTGATAATCACATTGTGGGTCCATTCTAACCCATTCTGATGGCCACACTTTGTCTGTCTCATTTGGTGGACCTGTATGGTTTATCACACCATCTAACACAATTCTAATTCCGTTTTTATGAGCAGTTTCAACCAAGCTTTTTAAATCTTCTTTTGTTCCGTAATTAGGATCTAGATTTGTCCAATCTTTTGCCCAATATCCATGATAACCATACGTAGCACCAGTCCCTTCATCAACTGCACCATGAACTTGCTCTACAATTGGTGTAAACCAAATTGCATTTATTCCTAATTTATTGAAATATCCTTCTTTAATTTTTTTTGTAATTCCTAAAATGTCACCACCTTCAAAACCTCTTAATTTAGCTGTTGGTTTTGTGCGGTTAAAATTTACATCGTTCAAAGTATCTGCATTGTTAAATCTATCCGTTAATAAAAAATAGATATTTGCATTTTCCCAAACAAAAGGTGCTTCAATATTTGAATTGATAGTAACACTTTCTTTTTTATTAGTACAACTACCTAACGCGATAATTGACACTAGTATTAACAATATTTTTTTCATTAGTTTGATAATTTTATTTTAATATTTTTTGAAGTTGCTTTTTTAAGCAACACTTTAATTTTTAATGTATTATCCATTTCATTCCAAGTGAAATTTGCACCTGCTACTTTTTTAGGCTTTTTTGAAATATTATGAACTAATAAATTAATTTCTTTTGAAGAAAATTGATAATTTTCACCAAGTTCTATCTCAATTTCAATACACAACCTATTGTTTTTATATTCACTTTCAAAATTCAAAATTTCATACATTCCTTTTTCAAAAGCGTTTGGAGTTTCACCATTATCATTGTACAACATGTCTTCACTTTCTTTCACTGTTTCATCAAAATAGAAATGTAAATCAAATGAATTTAAATTGTACTGCGTAGTATTTTGAATTGGTTGAATCATTGAAATAAAAGCACCTCCACGAACATACGTAGGGATACTTTCTTTTACTAATTGAACGCTCACTGTTTTTCCTCCTTCAACTTTTTCCTTCGTATAAAAATTAAACCAATTAACGTTTGAAGGAAAGTAAACATCTTGCACTTTTAATCCAGGCTTTACCACCGGACTTACCAATATGTTTTTTCCCCACAAATATGTTTTATCGTTTGTAAACACTTCAACATTCCCTGTTTCTTCAAAAAATAAAGGACGCATTAATGGTGTTCCTTTTTGGTTATTTTCAAACGCCAGCGTATAATTATAAGGCAATAAACTGTAACGTAATTCAATTGCTTTTTTTGCTAATCCTTTTGTTATTGGTTCTCTAAAAACTGGTTCAGAAGGTACATCTTCTTGTGCGTGTGGTCTATAAATTGGTTGAAAAACACCATATTGTAACCAACGCGTATACAATTCATCATCTAAATTAGCACCTGCAAATCCACCCAAATCTGAATGCATATAACCTAAACCTTGCATACCCATTTGTAAGGCAATTTCAGGTTGCGATTGTAAACCTCCCCAACTTCTACTAACATCACCCGACCATGGAATTAAACCATAATGTTGTGAACCTGAATAACCGGCACGCATTAAAATAAAAGGACGTTGTGTAGGAAATTCTTTTTGGTAACCTTCAAAAACTAACTTTGCCCAATTATGACCGTAAATATTATGAACTTCATCTGCTGTACCTGTTGCATGTAATAAATCGGACGGATGCACTTCTGGCTCTCCTAAATCTCCCCACCAGCCTGCAACTCCATAATTATTAAACTTTTTATAAATGTCCCAAAACCATTGTTTTCCTTCTGGTTTAAAAATATCTACAATTCCAGTGTTTCCAAAGTAAAAATCATATTTATAAGGCTCTCCTTCTTTAGTTTTCCCTAGAATATCTTTCTCAACAGCCTCATCCCATTTTTTTGAAGTTGTTAAAATAAAAGGTTCCGAAATTAAAATAGTTTTAACTCCTTTTGCTTTTAAATCTGAAATCATTTTTTTAGGATTTGGAAATGAATCTTTCTCAAATTCAAAATTCCCCATAGTTCCTTTCATTCCTTTTCCAAACCAATATAAATCTAAAATAACAGCATCTACTGGAATTTCTTCTTTCATAAAAGTGTCAATTGTTTCAGCTACTTCTTTCTGTGAATGATATCCAAATCTACTTGAAAAATTACC
>Ga0209345_10001114_pt1 | contig 33059 bp, 34 predicted proteins | sample Cruoilmetagenom7_FD_187294 | JGI IMG/M metagenome (GOLD analysis project Ga0209345, IMG submission 187294) | Oil polluted marine microbial communities from Coal Oil Point, Santa Barbara, California, USA - Sample 7 (SPAdes) (version 2) | ecosystem: Environmental > Aquatic > Marine > Oil seeps ...
ATTGATCCAGATGAAGCGCCCGGCGCATGTGGTGATCGAGAAGCTCGACTTCCGCGCCCCGGGTCTCTCCCGGCGCCTCAACCGCATTCTCGCCCGCTCGGGGCGTGCGGTGATCCGGGAGAAGCTCAAAGATCTGCAAGATCGTTTCGGGATCACCTTCGCCGAGGTGAATCCGGCCTACTCCTCGCAGACGTGCTCGAGCTGCGGCTTTGTCGCCAGGGCGAACCGCAAGAGCTAATCGAAATTCTCGTGCCGCAACTGCGGCCATGAGATCAACGCCGACGTGAATGCGGCACGCAATCTGGAAAGCGGACGTTCCGCTTTTGATCGGAGCGCGTTCCACACGAAGGCAAAAAGCCTCCGCCTGACGGTTGAACGTCATTTGGAGCGTCTTACCACCGGGGATCGGGTGATCTCCGCCAAGGTGCTGGAAAGTCCGTATTACCGGACCACTGCGGCAGCCTTGGACACACCACTGACACGGAAACTCAGACCACAAAATGTAGTGGCTGATGTGTCAGCGGGATAATCACCATCCAGTCTCTTCGGGGCCGGTTTTCCCACGAGGGTCGCGCTCTCCCTCTCGGCATCTCAGGCCGCCTGGCGACGCCAGCGATACCAGGGAATGGCGGCAAGCAGGGGAATATGCGCGAAGCCTGCGATATCAAGCAGCAGGGGTGGCTCAGATGCCCTGGCGTAGCGCCAGAGATAACCGGCGGTCTCCCCTGCGCCCCGCAGGTCGCCCTCCAGGATCTGGGCCGGATAACGACTGACATCCATCATCACCCGAAGCACTCCCATCCCATCCGCAAGCGCCACCCAGCCTGCCAGGGTCGCCGGGGTGAGGATCACGCCAAGGGCCGCCAAAGCCAGGGAGGCCGCCATCCGCACCCGTCGCCGCCGACCCTCCACACCCGTGGCGCGCCTCAGGATCGGAGAGATCCTCAGAATGTCCTCGAGGTCCGCCTCGAACCACTCTGTTCCCATGACATCCGCCTGCCGGTCCGCGAGGGCGATATGGAACGCCTCCTCGATCTTGCGTGCCGCAGGGTCATGAATGACGAAAAGCACTTCCGGTCGCTCCGGAAACGCCGTCGACTGCTCGGCCACCCGCGCCAGTCCCCGGCTCGAATAGCCGATCTTCACCCGGCCCGGGCGGGACGGAAAGCGGTAGCAATAAACTACCTCGCCCAGGGTCTGCGGCCCCGCCACGATCGTCCCGGACAGATCAAGCTTCTGTCGCCATGTTCGCAGCCCGGCCGCCTTGCGGCGGCCGGCGTCGGCCTTATTGCGTCTGCGTGCCATCGCCATCCCTCGGAGCAGATTTGCGCGCGGCGGCGCGAGCCTTCTCCGCGGCGATGCGATCGGCCGAAGCGCGCGCCTCGTCGATCGCGATGCTGCGGGCGGTGTCCTTGTCGAAGCGCGAGGGGCGGATCTTCGGGTCGGGCGCCTGCATCGGTATATTGGGGTGAACGCCGATATCCTGTATCTTCCGCAAGCCACCATCCCGATAGGCCGCGAAGGTGATTTTGATCGCGCCGCCCTCGACGGGGAAGATGCGCTGCACCGTGCCCTTGCCTGTCGTCGTCCAGCCCACGACGCGGGCCCGGTCATGGGCCTGGAGTGCGCCGGCGATAATTTCCGACGCGCTTGCCGAATTGCCGTTCACGATCACGGCCAGCCCCAGGTCGGGGAACCGCGGCATCGCGGTGGTCTCGTATCGCGTTACCCCGAACGCGCGACCGGAGGTCTCGTAAAGCAGGCTGCCGGACGGAAGGAACAGTTCGGCCAGATCCATCGCCTCGTCGGTCAACCCGCCCCCGTTGTTACGCAGATCAAGCACGACACCGGTGATATCATGCGTGCGCATTGCCCGCACAATCAGCTCCTCGGCGTCTTCCGCCATCCCGGGGTAGAAGCCGGACAGGTAGAGGTGCAGGATGCCGTCCGACACCCCGAGATCGTAAACCTGGACAGGATCGATATCCGCCGGCGCCACGATGACGTTGAGAACCGAGCTGATGCCCGGTCGCTTGAGGCCAAGGTCGATCCGCGGCTCTCCCGACTTGGCGATCGCCGCCTTGATCATCTCGTTGATGGTGAAAGCCGTCTCGTGGCCCACATAACGCCCATCGACGCGCACCACGACGTCGCCCGGCTTGATGCCGGCTTTCTCCGCCGGACTGTCCGGAGCCACCGACTCGACCCGGTATCGCCCGTCGTGGCTGCTCACCGACAGACCGACCTGGAGACGATGGTCGTAATCCTCCTCGATCAGGTTCGCCGCGGCCTTCGCGGAGACGAAGCCGCTATAGGCATCGAGCTGACTCAGGGCCCCATCGATCATCCGCGAGACGGTGTCCTGATCGAGATTGTGCTCGATATGCATCTGCTCCACGAGCGCCGAGGCCTCGGCGAACAGCGATACGGCGTCTGCAACGCGCTTGCCGCTGGCCGGCTCGAGGCTGCCCACGAGGAAGCGTATATCGTCGCCTGCACGCCTGGCCTCGGGGTAGATCGGGCTAAGCTCATAGGCTTGCTGGGCAATGGCCAGAAGACACCCCCCCACCACCGCGCCGCGCAGAAACGTCGGCCAATCCGTCGGAGTTCGCTTCCCTCTCGATACTGCGGCGGTGATGCGGCCTATCCAATCCGGCGCTCGCATGCTCATGCGTCGTCTCCCGCCGCAGCCTCTTCCGGAGACCTTCGGGCAAGATGCTTCTGGCGCGCCTCGAACCAGTGATCCGCGCACATCGGGGCATAGAGATCCGTGGCGCCCACCATGATCCGCTCCGCCGTCAGATCATGGCGCGCGGTATGCGTGGCCGCGGCGGCGCAGATGTCGCATTGCGCCACGAGGCGGCGCACCTCGGTGGCCTCGGCCATGAGCGTGGAGGTCACCTCGAAAGCACGGCCGAGGTAGTCCATGTCGAGACCGGCGCAGAAGACGGTCGTGCCCTGCATGCGCAGACGGCGCACCAGGGAGGCGAAATCCCCGTCGAAGACGCCGGCCGAGAAGAACTGGACTTCATCGAAGAAGCAGACCTCCCAGGGGTTACTCTCCACCTCGTCCACCCCGCAGATTGGGCGGGCCTCGATGCTTGCACCCTTGTGGCTGACGATCTGCCCGGAAGAAAAACGCGTGTCTATGGCCGGCTTGAAGATGCCTACGCGCTCGGAGACCTCATCGGGAGGAATGAAGTAGGTTTGGTAGAGGACCTCCTTGACGAGCTCCTCGGTTTTCCCTGCGAACATCGGTCCGACAAAGACGTGCAAATTTCCATAGCCCATTTCGGCCTCCCTTGGGATCTGGGCAGGAAATGGGTTCACTCGAAGCCGCGCGGGAATGGATGCCACACAACGAAAAACCCGCGACGCTCAATGCGCCGCGGGTCTTGATTCCTGATCTGGTCGCCGAGGCTCCGGGATCAGCGCGAGGTGATTTTCAACTTCCCGTCGGAAAGACCCACATGCAGCGACCCGGCTCCGCCGGAGGAGAGAATTTCCTCGACCAGAAGGTCCGAGACGTCGTCCTTGATGCGCAGCTTCAGGGAACGCACCGCGTAGGCATCGTTGAGAGCCTTTTCTGCCAGATCCTCAGCCACGGACTCGTCGAAGGAAACCTCGATGCCGGAATCCGCCAGTCGGGCCGCCTCCTTGGCGAGTTCGAGGGTGGCAATCCGCCTCAGGACGTCCTGTCCGATCCTGGCGAACTGCACACGCTTTTGGATGCGTGCCAGGAACTCCTTGCGGAACAGCCTCTTTACCGCGTCATCGGCAATTTCCTCGTTGTCGGTGGCGCGTCCGAAACCGATCGCGTTGCGCTCGGCATCGGCGGCACCGATGTTCGCGGTGAAAATCACATGCGCACCGGCCAGCGAGATTTCGCGGCCATCGCCGGCGCGCAACACCCCGGTATCGAGCACCTGGAGAAGGATGTCGAAGATGTCGGGGTGCGCCTTCTCGATCTCGTCGAGCAGCAGGACGAACTCCGGATGCATCTCCCCGGCGCGCGTCAGCAGACCTTCCTCCTCGTAGCCCACGTAGCCCGGAGGTGCGCCGATCAGGCGTGATACCGAATGCTTCTCGATGAACTCCGACATAGAGATGCGCACCAGAGGCAGATCGAGCTGCGCCGCGAAGGCCTCGGCCATGGCAGACTTGCCCGTGCCCGTGGGGCCGTTAAGCAGGTAGCTGCCGGCCGTGCCGCCGGGCTGAAGGCCCATGAGCGAGATGCGGGCGCCCCGCGCGAGCTCGGAGATTGCGCCCTCCTGGCCGCAGATGATCTCGTTCAGCCGCGGCTCGAGCTCCTTGACGCGCACCACGCGTTCGGGGTCTGGCGTGCCCAGTCGCGGGCCACCAAGGCGGTGGATCGCACCGCGCAGATGCTCGATCCGCACCCGAGGCTCGGCCGCCCGCCGGGCGATCACGCAGGCCGTGTCGATCAGGTCGAACGCCTTGTCGGGAAAACGCCTCTGGGGCAGATACCTGTCCGCCAGGGCGACCACCGCGTCGAGCATGTCATCCTCGAAGAGGATCTCGTGATGCAGAACGTAAGACCCGACAGCCTGGTCAATGATTTCTCGCGTCTCCGCGGTGCTTGGCTCGAGAACGGCCTCCACCTGGAAGCGTCGCATGAGGGCGCCGTCCTTGCGGATCTCGCGCATCTCACCCGGTGTCGTTGCGCCGATCACGCTGATCTCTCCGCGGGCGAGCGCCGGCTTGAGGATGTTGGAAGCATCCATGCCGCCCTTCGCTCCGGTCGCCCCGGCCCCGACGATCATATGCATCTCGTCGATGAAGAGAACCGCGCGGCGCGCGCGGGCAATCTCCACGAGCTTTCCCATGCGCGCCTCGAAGTCACCCCTGAAGCGGGCCCCCGCCACCAGGTCGCTGAGAGAGACCTCGAGTAGCGGTCGGGATGCAAGCTGCTCCGGGACTTCTCCCGAGGACATGCGCAGTGCCAGGCCCTCGGCGATGGCCGTCTTGCCGACCCCCGGCTCCCCGGCAAGGATCGTATTGCGCTTGGTGCGCCGACAAAGGGTATCGACGACACGTTCGATGATTTCCTCGCGGCCGACCACATCGTCGATCTGACCCGCCTGCGCGGCCGCGGTGAGATCCCGCATCGCGGCCATGGCAGCCTTCTCGTGCTCGCAGATCTCCACCGGCTTTTCGGCCGCGGCCTGAGCCCGATCGGCCTCGTGGGCCGACGCGCCGCGTTCGGACGGGACACCGGCCTGTCCGGGGCGGGATGGCACGCTTTCGCAGGCGGTCTCCTCGACATCATCGAGATCGCTCAGGTCGAGCCCGAACTGCATATCGTCCGACGATGCTTCGGTGTCGTCATCTGCCTCGAGGGCCTGCTCGACCTCCTCCGGGATGCGGAAATCCTCGTCGCGATTGCGCCAATCGCGTTCGAGCAGCCCGCCCGAGCGCAGTGCCTCGCGGGTAACGTGGCATGCATCTCCAAGGTGCAGCATCTGGCGCAGAAGTGCGCGGAAGGTAACCGGCGTGCCCGATGCCCGCGCCTCGACCACCGGCGCATGGATGGTGGCCTGAAGCGACTCGCCGATCTCCGGACGGCCCGGCGCGCTGCGCACGCTCCCGGCATTGAACTCGAAGGTGCTTTCCAGGAAACGGCGGATCTTGCGCGGTCTGCCGCCCATCCCCTCGATGACACGGCGCCCCTCTTCCGATCCGGAGATCACATAAAGCAGGTGATCGGCACGCAGCTCCGCGCTGCGATAGTTTCTGGCCACCGCGGCGGCCTCGCTCAACAGGCGTTCCAGCTGCTTCTCGTTTGCCTCGGTCTGATTTTTCATTTTCTCGTTCATTGTCGGCTTCAGGTTTTTCAGTTGATTTCAACATTGGCCAAAGATCTCGCGGAGGAAATCAAGATCTGGCGTTTTCCGCCTCCGAAAGAGGCTTCTCCCAAGGAAAACGCCGCCCCGTTCACTGAACATAGGGGCGGCGCTTCGATCATTCCCAAATCACTTCGGCGAGTTCGGGCTCAGTCCGCCACCTGCCGCAGCATCGGGGCCAGGCCGCCGGCGCCGGAGAACACCGACACTTCGCCCGTTTCGTTCTCGAAGAAGAAGTTGGGCGTGCCGTAGCGCCCGAAGGTCTCGCCGAACGCCTTCAACGTTTCCGGATAGGAGCGCACGATCTTGCTGTAGCAATCCATGTCGAGATCCTCGCCGGGCGACAGCGCCTCGGCCAGATCCGCCAGTGCCGTTCTGAAGATCGCCTCGACCTCCTCGCGCGGCGCGGCCTCCTTCATCATTTTCATCGCTTCCTCGCCCTGGGCACGCACCACCTTTTCATGTGCGTAGCTCGCCTTCACTCGGGCGGGCGCGGAGAGAGACGATGTCTCGCCCAAACATTGCTCGCCGGCAGCGAGAACGACGCCGATGTTGGTCTGCGCCAGGGGCATGTAGGCCAGATCCAGGCCCTCGCGCTCGGCCTTTTCGACCAGGGTATCGAGATCCATCGGCGGGAAGGTCGTATCGGAGGGGTAGTGCTCGAAGGCGCCGGAAACGAAGTCCTGGCAGTGGATGCATTCCGGCGCACCGGCATAGAGGATGTCGATCTTTCCGTCGCCCTTGGTAAGTGGCACGACCACTCCGTGAAGTCCCGCGGCGGCGATCGCGGCGTCGATGCTCTCGATACCCTCTGCGGTCTCGAACGCCACGTCGGGCCCGAGGATCTTGGCCTTCACAAAACCGTGCACCGACCAGATGGCGGCCACGGCAGCCACGGCGATCGCCACGCGGATGGGAGTGATCTTGCCCTTGGAGGAGATGCTGTCAGCCCGATCGGCGGCCATTTCGGACTCCATGGCATCCAGATCGTCCTGCGCCCCGGGCGCGCCTTCGTCAAGGGCGTCCTGAATGGCGGAATCTTCGATCCCTGGGTTCTGCCCGGTCTTGTCGCTCATGATCTCGTTATCCTTCGCCTTTTGCGTATTCGAGGGTTCGTCTGGGAAATGGGTCTTTCCCCTTGGACGGAAAAACCCGATCTGCCGCCTTGGGAAGCACGGCGGCAGATCGGGTTCTTCCCCGTCGCAGCGAAACGGACGACACCGCACGACAAGGAGAGGTGCATGCATTTTCCCCTCGAGCCGGAAGCCCTGGCCCTGGAAATCGACATCCCGGTCGAGAGCTGGCCCCTCAACTGCCACGGCGTGGCCGAAGCCGTGCTGCAAAAAGCCCCCGTGGCCGGCATGCGCCTGGCGCGCGGTCACTATCTCGGACATGTCTCGCCGAGTTCGCAATACCGCGGCGGGCCCTGTCAGCACAGCTGGCTCGTGCTCGCGGACGGGCGCATCCTCGACCCGACCAGGTGGGCCATGGAGCGGCCGGGTGCACCCGAGATCTATATCGGGGAGGACGATGTCTACGACGAGGCCGGTCTCGAGATCGGGGCGCGGATGATGCCACGCCTTCCGGGCTCGAAGCTGGGATTCGAGGACCGGCTCGCGCAAGCCGATGAGAGCGGGATCGCGACGCTTTGCGCGTCCCTCGGAAGAAAGATCCCCGAAGACCTCACCCCCGAGGGGGCCGAGATCGCCCGTCTTGCGGATGCCATTCACTGGGCGTTGAAATCACCACCCGAACAATTGTCTGACGCAGCTTCCTTCTACGGTGCCCTCAATGCGATCGGCCTGAAGGCCCTCGTCAAGATCGACCTCTGGAAACGCGTCATGGAGCCCGGCACCACCGGCGTGCGACCCGGCGCCAACCGGATATTCGACGCCCCGCCCGCTCTTGAGATGACCGAGGCCCAGAAGCTTGCCCGCATCTTTTGCAAGTTCCTGATCATCGAGACACGCCCTGCGATCGAGGAAGAGCTCGAGGAGCTCGGCTACACTCTGGACGATCTCTATCATGCCCTCGATGACCTCGAGTGCTGGACGAAGCACGGCGAGGCGAGGGTCGAGGACATCCCGGCATTCCTGCTGACGGATCTCAACGTCATCTCGGCCGATCTCCTGGGGCGCGGTTTTGGCCAGGACATCCGCGTCGAGCGTTTCGCCGCATCGATCGGTATCGACCGCGCATCGCTGGATGATCTGCTGCGCCGGGCCGGGCAGCGCAGCGGCTATTGCACCGGCTGGCTGTAAATCCGCACTGGAAAGGAAATATCATGCTCATCGATACCCTGCTGCGCGAATGTGCGACCAGCCGCTCGGGCGCCACGCGCCTGAGCGATACCCGCGGCTTCGATCTCAAGGCCTTCGCCCGCAGCGAGGTTGAGGCTGTTGCCATCGGCCTCGAGTCTGCGACGATCATTCTGGTCGTGGCCGCCGATGGAAGCATGCAGGTCATCGATAACGGACATCTTTGCGATGATTTCGACGGGCTCCGACTGTCCTGTGAGGACCCTGCCGCCGCCCTCGCCGCCCTGCCCGACGCGCAGGAATTCCAGATCGTGCACGATCTCGGCGATGTCATTCTTGCCGCGGTAGGAAGCTTTCGCGGGCGCCCCCTCCTTGGCGCCGCAACCGCGGGGCTCCGCCGACGGCTCGGGCTCACGTCGAATGCGACCATGTCCGATCTCGCCGCGACGGCGCAGGGCCGGGGCCTCGATCCCCACAAGGCTCTGGCCGAGATCGATGCCTTCTCCGAGGCGCTCGACGAGCCCTTCTTCCATCCCGCTGATGAGATCAGCTGGACAAGTGAGGATTCCGCTTGGGTCGAAGACATGCTCGTCTGCATCCTTCAGACCGATCCAGATTACGCGGGGGAGGAGGTCCAGCTGCTGGCCGCAAGCCACGACGAGCATGCCCGGCTCGACATTGACTACGAACCGGGCAGCGTCACCGGACAGCGCGCCATCGCGATCCTGTCGCGACTGACCGAACTCGACGATCGCTTTTGCGGCACCGCCTATGAATACAACGACGGCGCCGCCAGCCGGCGCAGCGGCTATTGCGCCGACAGCCCGGTCATCTTCTCGGGAGAAATCGAGCCGGCCTCGGCCCACGAGCGCCTGGCGGCCCACGAGAAGCTGCGAGACGCCCTTGCCGCGCGGCACGTGCCCGCAGGCGAGATCGCACGGCTGCTCGGGGCACGCCCCTGAAAGAAAGACAGACAGCCGCAACAGGCTGAACATGCCCAAGAGGAAGTGCCCATGAGCCTGATCCATAAGGACACCCCCTACGAGATCGAGCGCGAGATCTGCTTCATGCAGGCCGGGTTCCACCGAACGCATCAAGACCCGGACGCGCTGCGCATGATCCGCCCGCGGGCCCTGGATGCCGTTCTCGACCAGGACGGCGTGCGGGCCTTTTCCTGCGACCTCGGCCTCAGCCATGGCAAGCTGCTGATCCTGGGCCGCCTGCTCGTCTGGATCGAGGATGAGGCGGGCGAGATCCGCCCCTACGACATCGATGCCGCCCCCTGCGGCCTGTTGCGCGCCGTGGCCCGCTTTGCCGCCTCTCCCGAAAGCGCCGCGGTGCTCGACTTCGCCGCGCGCGATCTCGACCCGGAGATCTGCACGCATTACCAGGCCTTCTTCCTGCCCCACGCGACGATCGTCGCCTACGATGATCTCGGCCTGGCCTTCGATGACGTGGAAGGCTCCGACCCCGAGAACAACGACTACGGCCCAAGCCTGTCGGAGATGATGGGATGTGCCTATGCGCCCGAGCCTGCCAGCAACCACGCACGGATCGCCGCCATGAAGGGGATCTCCGGGGATCTTGCCACGCACACGCGCATCGTCAATCACCTCACCGGATACCGGTTCGTCAGCGCGTAGCGGGTCTTTCCGGGTCGGCATGCAAGGAGTTCATCCGTGTCATCATCAAAACATCGGGACGCGGCCGCCATCGCGTCGCTTGCGGGCGCGCTGAACGATCTCTCCGCCAGCCTGTCGGGCCTGCCAGAAAGCTCCCTGGTTCTCGGTGAGCTGGAAACCGCCATCCTGTCGCTGCTTCCCCGCACGCCCGGATCTTCCGACCTGGTCGAAGCGGTCCTGTCCACCGGGCGGGTGTCGCTGGCACGCACCCTGCTCTCGGCGCATCCCGAAGCCTGCCACGGCTACGCGCCGCGAAGCCCGGGCCGGGTTGCAAAGTGGCTGGTCCAGGCAGACGACGACTTCCTCGGCTTCGCGCTTGCCCAGATGCCCTTCATCGATCCCGAGCAGCTTCTGCTGGAGATGGTTCGGCGAGACCTCGAGGGGCCCTTCCGCGCCGCGCTCGCCGGGTCCGGACCGCTGGCCCCCTTCAAGACCGGGAGTAGCGTGCTGGCGCTCAACATCATCGAGGCCTGCGGGCCCCGCCTCTCCGGCGAGATCGCGCGCCGGCTCTCGGCCGCGCGGGCAGCGAGGACCGCGACGGTCGCCGCCCTCGAAAGTGAGCTCCTCCAGAACGCCGATCTCAAACCGATCGCCGTGCTCGCCCGCGCAGGCTTCGATCTGACGCGCAGCGAGACGCTCAGCGGGACCAGGCGCCTCGCCTGCCTTCAGCGCCTCATCGACCTGGGCGCCAGCAGACATGGGCAGATGCAGCTCATCGCCGAAGAGGAAAGCCTCGAGGACATGCTCTGCCGCGACCGCGGCGGGGTCTTCTTCGGCCTGCGTGTCGATCTTGACGCCCAGACCGTGCGCCCCGCCGGTTCCTGAACCCCCGAATGGATCTCTTCGAGACGCCCGCAAGAAGGATCGCCCCATGGCCGATGTGAAAGACAGACAGACCTTGCGCTACAGCCCGCCGGTCTACGAGGCCGGCTTCCGGGACGGGCTCACCCAGGCGGCGCTGCGCCGCCTGCTGGCGAAGGACACGCTCGAGCAGGACCGCCCCCAGGCCATCGTCCAGCAGGGGATAGGGCATGAAGGGAAGCTCATGATGCTCGCGGACTACATGGCCTATCAGCGCCGCGGCGGTCAGATCCGCGCCTGCCGCCTCAGCGATATCGACGCAGAGCAGGCCGGCGAGGCGGGGCGTCTGGCGCTCTGCCTCGGAGAGGATGGCAAGGCCCATGCCGAGATGGGCGCCGTGATGCGCCAGGAGCGTCTCGCCCATGACGACTACATGGGCGAGACCGCCTTCATCGACATCATCCATCTCCCGGGTGCGGCCCTCCTCTCCTGGTCGATGTCCGCCGTGCGGATCGGGAGGCTGCTCGATGCCCAGGACCACGGCGACAGACCGCCCTACATGTGGCGCAACAACCCCATCTCCGCGCTCGGTGTCCTGGTGGTCCCGCGGGCAGGCTCCAACCACGCACGGATCGAACGGGCCCGGATCATCGCCGAGGCGCACAAGCGCCTGGTGCCGATCTTCCGGCACCGCATGGGAGAGCTCCCGGTCGAGCTGGCCGCGCCCTCCTGCTCGGTGCAGTCCGTTTAGAGCCGCTTCATTCAGCTGGTCAGTCCGCTCCGGGCGGTTGGCACCCGGAGGCGGCCGACCAGCCCCATATCCCCCGCGTCGCAACAGCCCTTGAGGATGCAGATGACCGTTCCTGTCACCGAGTTGACGGGCGCCGCCCTTGCTGCCCAGGTCGACCGAACACTCATGCCGGGCCTTTACGGCGCCGATGGCGCCCTATCCGTGTCCGGCCTCCTGGCCGTCTGGTCTCTGACCTCCCTCGTGGTGGCTCTCGCCGTCCTGGCCTGGCTCCGACTGAGGCCGGCGCTGCGGCCCGAGGCCACCGGCATGCTCTGCCTGGCCCTGTTCTGGCCCCTGCCTGCCGTCTGTCTGCTGGTGGCGCTCCCGGTGCTCCTCATCAAGATCGCCATCGATATCCTTGACCGCGCCAGCCCCTTCTGGCTGCCGCTCCTCGAGGCTCTCTGTCTTTCGCTCGCCTGGGCCTGCGGCCGGGTCCGCGCACGCCTCGACCGGACCGATCCCGAGGCGGGATACCGCGCCGGGATCGCCTTCCGGCAATCGAGCGTCGAGGAGGACCTGAGGCGCGCGCCCTCCCGGGCGCGGGGGCGGTAGATTTTCCCGCCCTCCTGCTGTGCGTCATCCTGCGGAGACGACACGCAGCAGGAGGGTCTCGGCGCAACAAGACCCACCTCTTACTTCATGCACCCGCCGAGCGAGGCTTTGCGGGCGATCATTATTGCGAAAGGACACCCCATGACCCTTGGCCAGAAGCTCTCGGGCACGCTCCAGGAAATCGCAGCGGCCAAGATCCGCGAAGAGGAGGCGCGCGAGACGGCGCAGAGCGCGAAAATCCGCAAGGAGCGCGCCAAGCTCGATGCTCTCGTGGAGCGCATCATCGAGCACGTCAGAAGCAAGATCGAGGACGGCATGGTGCCCGGCCTGCGGGTCGATGCCTACACTCACCAGACCTGGCTGCGCCAGGCCCGCGACGGCAAGGCCTCCCACCAGGATATCTGGGACCGACTTGCGACCTGGTTCGCCTCCGAAGCCCTCGAGATCGTCCTGCGCGAAGAACACGACGGCATGGGCATGAAGTCCTGGATCACGGTCGCCGCCGCACCCCGTCAGGAAGGCTGACATGCCTGCCACCATCCCGATCTGGCCGCGCCTCGTCGAGGCGCCGCATATCATGAACTACGCCCGGAAAGACCTCGGCGCGATCAAGCAGGTTTTCGAGCGTCGCGCCGAAGTGTTCGGCTTTTCCCTCATCTTCGCCTCGCCCGACGACCGCAGTCTCATCGCCACCAACAAGATCGGGCTCTGGACCCGCAAGGAGGACGAGGAGCGCATCAACCAAGCGACGCCGGGCGATCCCGCAAGCGATCCGGACGTGGCGCGCGCCCTCATGTCGCTCCACGGCGGCACCGCGGAAGTGATGCAATTCGCCGCCAAGGAAGGGCTGCGCGCCGCCCCGGTGGACAAGCTGCGATGGATCTGCGCCCTTCGCGCCAGGGAGGCCTTCTTCCTGACGGATAAAGGCTACCTCCGCGCGGCCCGCCACAACGCGCACGGCAGCGTCAAGGACTGGATCACCATGGGCGAAGATGCCCAGGCACTCGACCGGGAAGCCCTGGCGGAGCGCGCCCGGGGCACCGATCACTATCACCTCGGCGCCAGCACGCTGACCGTTCTGATCGACACGCCGCCGACGAGCAACCACGCCCGCCTGGGCTGGGAAAGCCGGCTCATGCAGGACATCTCCGGCATGCTGAGATACAACGGCGCGATCGCCAATGTCCGGATGCCGCTGCACCCGGACTGGAGCGTGGCCGCCGCGCTCGAGGCTGCCTGACCTGCGCGCCATCGCCGTCCGTCGCTTCCAGGACGCCCTTCATCCGCGCGCGCCCAATTCCGAGGAACTCTTCATGACCGCTCCAAGACCCGCCCCCGATCGTCTCACCTACCAGATGCCGGCCATCGAGGAGGAGTTCTGCTCTCCCGAGGGAATGGAAGCTCTGCGCGCGGGGCTTGTTCCCTGGACAGATGCCAAAAGCGGTGACTTCGTGGGGATCAGGCGGGAGCTTCACTACACCAAGGAGCGCGACATCATTTCTCCCCAGTTCGGAGTTCTCGTGCGCCAGGGGAAGCGGGTCATGGAGGTCGCCTTTCCCACGATCGCCCGCGCGCGGCGACTGCCGCTCTCCGACGCCGTCGTCATGTCTGCCTTCGGCGCGACATCGACGTTCCTGCACGACAAGATCCGTCGGGTCTCCGCAGACACCCTTCCGCGGATCTACGACTTCGAGATGATCTACCTGCACGGCGCCCTGATCGTCCAGGCGGCCCTCCCGATCATCTACTGGAGCGAGCATGTCCGTTTTATCCAGGTGCTGCCACACAGGAAGGCCGCGGTTGCGGGATATGGCACCATCGTCATGCCGCCCCGCCCGGACAGCAACCACGCCGAGATGGCGCGCCGCATGGCCCTGCGCGAGGCCTATGATTTCTACCGGGCACGCATGGGCAAGAACGAACTCGAGAACGAAGATATCATCCTCGACCCCCGATGCCCCACCGGGATCGAGGCGCAATCCTGACGCGCGACCCCGACGCGACCCCGAGATAGAGGGCCGCATCTCCCCGCGCCTGCCTGTCTTTCTTTCGGAGCCACGCCATGTCCAAGGCCATTTCTCCCGTCCTGCGCCGCGCCTCCCTGGTATCGGGTGATCTTGCGCCAGCGCTTGCGCGTGCCTTCGCCGATCCGGCCTTGCGCGGCATCCTGGTTCCGCTCTGGGTCGACGATACCCAGTGCCTCCCCTGTCTTGCGCCCCGCTTCCTGGTGGCTGAGAACGACCTGCGCCAGATCAAGTCGTGGGATTGCCTGCGCCAGGCCGGGCGCGATGCACCGGAACTCGCCATGCTTGGCATGGACCTGATGGGTCACCAGGCGGTTCATGCCGCGATCGATGAGGTCGTCAATGCCTTGCCGATCTGTGTCGGCGCCCATCATGTCGACCTGCTGCTGATGCGGGATGCAGCGATCCTCTTTCACGACGATATCGACGCCTATATCGAGGACCACGCCGATTATCTCCTCAACGAGCCCGGGCGCGAAACCACCCGCGCCCCGCTCTGCACCCTGATCGTTCCCGTTCAGCAGAGTGCGCATGCAGCCCTTTGCGAGGCGGAGCGCGTCGCGCGCGACCTCGAGGAGTTTCGGCTGATCCACACCCATGAGATCGAGCGGCTGGAAACCGAGTTCGGCCTGACCCTCGCGGCCCCGAGCCCCGCGGAGCTGATCGGGGCGGAGGCGTTGTCATGACCTGCGTCGTCTCCCCGATCCTGACGCGGTTCGACAAAATGCGCCCGCGCGTTATCGCCCGGGCGCGACCGAACCCAGAGTCCCCTCAATGACCGCGGCCGATCTCGGCGCCTCGGCAGGGAACATCCGGGATCGATCTCATGCGCAGCGCCTCCAGCGGCTTCATCACATTTTTCTTCCTCCTGCTCGGCTTCGCCCTCTTGCAGGTGGGCAATGGCCTCCAGGGCACGTTGCTGGCCGTGCGCGCCGACGGCGAGGGTTTCTCGGCCATCTCCATCGGCCTGATCATGTCGGGCTTCTACCTCGGCATGTCCCTGGGCTCCTTCGGGGCCGGTCGGCTGATCGAACAGGCCGGCCACATCCGGGTCTTTGCTGCCCTCGCCTCGCTCGGCTCGGCCGCCGCGCTCGTGCACCTGCTCGTCATCGATCCCATCGCCTGGGTGCTGGTGCGCACGGTAACCGGCTTTTGCTTCGCCGGCCTCATCATCGTCGTCGAAAGCTGGCTCAACGCCTCGGCGACCACGGAAAACCGCGGCACGGTGCTTTCGGTCTACGCGGTCTGCTCGATGAGCGCTGGCGTCATCGGGCAGTTCCTCTTCACCCTGGCCAACCCGGCGGCGTTCACGCTGTTCGTCCTGGTTTCGATCCTGATGTCCCTGGCGCTTGTTCCGATCTCGCTTTCGCGCGCCACCGCCCCGGTCTCGGAAGATGAGCAGGAAAAGCCTTCGATCCGCCGCCTGTGGGAATTCTCCCCCTTCGGCGCCATTGCCATGCTTCTTGCCGGCGCGACCTTCGGGGCGTTCTACGGCATCGCCCCGCTCTATGCCCAGCGCAACGGACTCGGTCAGACGGAGATCGCCCTCCTGATGTCGGCCTTCACCCTTGGCGGCCTGGCCCTTCAGTTCCCGCTCGGCATGCTCTCCGACCGGGTCAACCGGCGACTTGTCGTCATCAGCGCCACAGCCTTCGCCTGCCTGCTCCTCATCGGCCTGGCGCTGGGTGGCACGCTGCCGGGTCCGGCGCTCTACGGCGCCTTCTTCGCCATCGGCGCCGCGATCCTTCCGGCCTTCTCCGTGATCGTCGCCCACGTCAACGACCGGGCCCCGATCACCGCGCTGATCGCGGTCTCGGGCGGCTTGATCCTGATGCAGGGGATCGGCGCCGCCGCCGGTCCGGTGATCGCCGGCTCCCTCATGGAACGCCTTGGTCCGAGCGGCTTGCTCTACTTCATGGCCTTCCTCCAGGGCGCGACCGCGCTCTATGGCCTGGTGCGCATCTACCTGGTCGAGGGGCCCGCGCTTGACGACAAGACCGGCTTTGCCCCGGCCCCGATCACCCCGGTCATCTCCGAGCTGGAGCTCCAGGTCTACGAGGAGGCGGCCGAAGACGACGACACGGAGATGCCGCAGCAGGCGTCCCCTTCCTGAAGGAAATCCCATGCTCGACACCGACACCAGGAAAGCCCTCACCCAGGCCGTTCGCGACACGGCCGCCCGGGAGATCCTGCCGCGCTTTCGCAACCTGTCGCCTGGCGCGATCGCATCCAAGAGCTCCCGGCACGACCTCGTCACCGAGGCGGACCTGCGCGCCGAGGCCTGCCTCGAGGCAAAGATCCAACACCTTCTTCCCGGCGCCTTCTGCCTTGGCGAGGAAAAGGTCTCCGCCGAGCCCGCCCTTCTGGAGCGCGTTGGGACGGAAGGTATCCTGGCCATCATCGATCCGGTGGATGGCACCTGGAACTTTGCCCATGGCATCGCGAGCTTCGCCGTGATTCTGGCCATCATGATCGACGGCAAGCCGGCCTGGGGAATGATCTACGATCCGGTCTGCGACGACTGGATCGAGGCCGCGCCCGGTGAGGGGGCGGTGTTCCACCACCCCAGGGGCGGTGCACGCCCCCTGCCCCGCGCGGGGGCCGAAGAGATACCAACAGATCGCCTCAACGGGTTTCTTCCGGTCCGCCAGTTTCCCCACCACCTCCAGACGCGCCTGGCGCGGGCGGCCTATCGCTTCGACCAGACCCTCGCAATCAGGAGCTCGGCCCATGAATATCGCATGATGGCGCTGGGGTGCATGGATTTCTCGGTCTCATCGGGCACCAAGCCCTGGGATCACGTCGCCGGCCAGATCATCCTCGGCGAGACCGGGGGTGCCGCGATGCGCCTCGATGGCGCGCCCTATGAGCCGTTGACCGACGCGCCGCTTATCTGTGCGCGCAGCCCGGAAATCTGCCAGACCGTGCGCCACGAGCTGGATTTTCTGAACAAGAAAGACTGGTCGCAACCACATCGCGACGGGTGAGCCAACCTCCTTTCCAGTTGCAGTCCCTTTCGGGTCCCGCGCCCTCGCCCGAGCAGGGCGCGCGTCCTGCAAGGAGCAATTGAAAGGAAAAAACCATATGAAAATGCCCTTCGGCCGTTCTGCCGCGAGACTGACTCTCGCCCTCGGCCTCTTGACTTCCCTCGCGGGGTGCTTCGGTGAAACCGTCGAGATCCCCACCGCCCATCGCGGCGTCATCTCCACTGCCGCCGGCATCCAGGACGAGATCCTGCCGCCGTCGAAGCTGCGCCTGAACAACCTCTGCCGGGTCTGCGACAACATCATCATCGCCGAGGTGAGCGACTACGGCGCGAAGGAATCCCTCCAGCTCTTCATGCCGAAGGATCGCCTCAACATCACGATCGAGGTTCGAGGCACCTTTGCCACCTCCGACGCCCCCGACGATCTTCGCATGATCTTCAGCCGCGTCAGCCCCCAGGCTGCCACCTCCCGCGTCTCCAAGATCACCGCCCAGCAGGTCTACGTGACCTATGCTCAGCAGATCATCCGCGATCGGGTGCGCTCGGTCGTTGCCCAATACGACATCGCCACCCTGATGGACAACCGAGAGGAGATCGGTGCCGAGCTGCGCGAAGCCGTGCGCAAGGCGCTCGAAGGCCGGCCCGTGAAGGTGCTGAACTTCGGGCTCGCCGACATCCAGCCGCCGGCGATCATCCTGCAAGCGGAGGAAAACCGCAAATCGCGCGAGATCGCCATCAAGCAAGCCGAGGCAGACAAGGAAGTTCGGCTGCGTGAAGCAGAGGCTGATCTCGAGGTCGCAAAGCTCGCCCAGGCGGTCGAGCTGAAAGAGGCCGAGACCCAGGTCCTTGTCGAGAAGAAGCTGAAGGAGGGGTTCAGCGAGGCCTATGTCGCCCAGCGCGGCCTGAAGATTCTCGAGGCTCTCGCCCGGTCGAACAACAAGGTCGTCTTTTTGCCCACCGAGGCGCTGACCAATCCGTCGATCATGATCGGCGGGGTCAAGAAGGCCCTCGATGAGACCGGCGAAGATGCCGCTGCGCCTGCTGGCCGATGATCCGACAAGGGCGGCGTCCGCGCCGCCCGCAACCCGCTTTGAAGAGATGACACATGCTTGACACCGCAACCCTCCTCCTGATCCAGATCGGGGTTCAGCTGGCCTTCCTGCTGGCTGCGGCCGCCCTGGTGATGCGCGCCCTGCGCCGCACCCTGCTGCGACCGTCCACCGCCGAAGACGGCAAGGCGATGATCGCCGAGTTCCCCGCGATCTATCTTCTCGTCCACCTCGCCTTCGCCCTGCTCTTCGTGATGGCCGCCTTCAGTGCCAACGCCTGGATGCCCAGGGCCGACCATGCCGGGCCGGCCGTGAACTCCACGATGCAGGGGCAGATCTACCGCGACGCCGAACGCGAGCACAGCGCCACCCCCGCCCCCTCGACGGAGGCCGGAAACGAGGCGCACGAAAAGCAACGCAAGAGCCTCGTCAACGAGGTCAGACGGGAGTTCGACGCCCTTCCGGACGCCGAATAGCTTCCTGAATCGCCCGGAAATAGAGCGGTCGGATGCGAGTCCGGCCGCTCTTTTTCGTTCCCGTTTTCATCTGTTTTTCCAAACCAACGCTTTTTCGGTCACGCCGAAGCGAACCGATTTCCTGTCCACGACCACCCCGACAGGAGATTTCGATGCGCCTGCTTGCCCTCTTCATCATCGGAGTATTTTGCCTCGCCGTCTCATTGCCGGACGGCGCACAGGCGCAGGGGCTTCACGTCACCCAGGTCCTGGTCAAGAAAGCTGATGCATCACGCATCGCAACCCCCAGAGCGCCTTCTATCTCTCGCTCGGCATCTCCTACCCGAACGCCAATGATCGCGCTCGCGCCCGGGCGCGGGGAATGAGCCCTGGGGGGGACATCTTCATTCACGGACGTGGACGGCCTGGGCGAGGCGCTTCGGGCGACTGGACGGCCGGCTGCATCGCCTTGGCGGATACTCAGATGCGCGAGGTCTACCTCCTCGCGGAGCCCGGAACGCCCATCTTCATCGCACCCTGAGGCCCTACCGCAACAGCCCGTAAATCTGCGCCATCCGCACCGCCTCCGCCGTGGTCTGGGCGCCGATATTTTCGCGTGCCGCCTTCAGGCGAGCCTTCAACGCGCTTTCGGTAATCCCGATCGCATACGCTGCGGCCGCATGACGCTCCCCCAGCGAGACGCGCTGGAGTGCTTCGATCTGCGCCGGAGTGAGGACCTCCGAGCTTTGGCGGGCGATCGCGTGCATGCGCCTGAGAAGAGACAAGGCCTGCTGCGCCTCGCCATCGGTGATCATCCGGTCCGCGCGCACGAGCGAGCCCAGCGATCTCGACTTCGCGTCGCCGGTCGCAACGGCGATCCCAAAGCGCAGGCCCATCGCATGCAGACTCGGGATGACTCCGCAGGGATCATGCAAGCCCGAACTGTCCAGGCGAATGATCCCCTCGTTGCGGACCCCCCAGACCAGCACCGGGTCGCACAGGGCGAAATGCCGCTCCCCATAGATCCTTCGCCAGGCATCCGGGTAGGTGCTTCTGACGATCGCAGGTCGGCCCCGCCGGATGTGAAGCGCCAGGCCATAGCAGGACGCATGGCGGGAAAGCTCCCGCAGGCATCCTTGTATCGTGTCTCTCTCGCCCATACCGGTCCTCAAGATGAGCGCCGAAACGGGTGAAGCCCGCCGCCTGACCCGCGCGACGCCAGCGCCAGCGCCTCGACGCCCCCGGCGCCGGATAGCGTGAGAAGAGCGTGAAGACGTTGCGTCACACACAACTTAGGGACAATCTCCAAATTGGCTGCAATGCCTCCCCATCGACGCGACGCTCCGGTGCCCCTCTTGCTACAGCAGGGGCGCCGGACCTCGCGTGCCGAAAGCCGGGTTGGTGTCTGATGGGACAACAAGAACCGGAGCACTCATGACATATCGAAGAGTTTTCACCCCCGCCCTGCGCCAATCTCCTGATCTCGATCCAACCCAGCTGCGCGGCATCTCCGATCTATGCAAGACCGCCCCTGCGGGATACGGCGGCGGCGATCCGGTCCTCGCCCTGTCCCGGCGCATCTTCCTGCACGAGCGCGTCAGGGCCTTCGAGGTCATCCCCGAAATGGATTTCGCCATCCATCGCGCAGGCCGCGGCGATCCCATCGCCGGGCAATGCCAGCTGGACGAGATGAACGATCGCGAGCGCAAGCACTTCCTGTCGGTATTCGACCGATTGCACAGACATCGCGTCGACGGCCTCCGGCTCACGTCGCAAGTCGCGGAAATGGCGTGCGCCGAGCGGGGCAACTACATTACCTTGATCTACTTCAGAAGCTTCATGGCCGTCATCCCGACGGAGCTGGAGAGCGCTCTCGCCAGCATGTCGAGCATCGATCTCACGGTTGCTCCGAAGCCGGAGATCGTCTCCCGGATCTGCACCCTGCTCGTCCCGGCAGCGACTTCCAACCACGCCCGCATTGCGCTTCCCGAGGCACTCGCGGCGGAGTGGGACGCCCTCGGACAGGTTCTTTACGCCTTTGCGGGGGCGCCCCACGAGGATCGGTGGTTCCGGCTGGACTCCAGCGACGCCGCCCGCAAGCTTGCCGCCGATCCGCCCTGACCGGATCGCAATGATCTCCGACAGATCGAGCAAAAGGAGCTCACGATGACCCGACCCCAGTTCCATATCCCCGTCTGGCGCAGCTCCTTTTTCGAAGAGGAGACCCATGAGGCGATCAGAGACTTCCTTGCCGCAGAACATTCCCTCGAGGACGGCGCCGTGATCGCGGCAATCCGCAGCGACTACCTCGTTCATGCCGAGGATTACGAGAATGTCGTCGCCTCCGCCCGCCTGAGCCTTCTGGCGCGGCGCCCCGATGGCAGCCTTGCCAGCCGCGACGGCAAGGATCTTTCCGGCGCGGCCCGGGACGGATATTCCAGGATTGCCTACGCCTTCAGCACCGACGACCTTGCCGCTCAATCCGTGGCCTTCGGCATCCTGCCCTGGTCGAACCGACCGCTCCGAGACCGGTTCCTCGGGCGATATTTCACCCATGTGCAGGCACGGAATTTCGCGATCTTCGGCGATGAATATCCCGCCTCTCGGATCGATAATGACATCGAGACCATCGCGGGCACCGAGGGTGACGTCGATGCGCGTCGCTTCTTTCTCAACCTGATCCTTCCTCAGATCGCGTCGCACCACGAGGCCATCGAGGAAGCCGCAAAATATCCCGACATCTCGAATCTGGTCCGGGCCATCTACGAAAATCTACTGGATGGCCACGCAGATCAGCTACCCCTGGCGCCGATAGATTACCTTGCGGCCGAAGCCGTCGAGTGACCCGAGGAAGGACACTATCCAATGACGTCACCATGCCCCGCTTGCGGCCGCGCGTCCGCAACCAATGGCTCCAATACTGGAGCTGAGGTCCAGATCACGGTGCCTGCTCACCTCATCCCCTCCCTTGAACATGCGCTTGCGATTGCCCGCAATCGAGCGCTTATGTGCGCCGAGCCAGAGGTCCGGAGCGCGATGGAAGAGCTTCGCCTCCAGGTGGAAGCACATCGCGAGACTCCCGCGGAATGGTTCGAGGCCGGGGCCTGGTCGGCCTTCATGAGCCGGGTGTGCAAGGGAAGTGACGTGATGATCCACATCGCGGAAGAGGGGCCGTTGTGGCGCAGAAGCTACAGACTCGAAATAAACGATCCGAAGGCCGGAAAGGCGATCGCGCGCTCCGTGAGCTTCGACTCTTCGCACGCTGCCACCATTGCCCTTACCGACTTGAAGGAACTCGTCTCGCGCATCGCTCCGCTGTCCGAAAACAGCACCATGACATAGGGCTGGAAATCTCTTTCTGGTCTTGGCACAGTAAAATCATGGTGATACGCTTGGCTCAGTTAAAACCCACAAGTCCGAACAGACACCGACAGAAGATCAGGTCGATCACCTTATTGTTTTTTATGATGAAAAGCCGGGAAATTTATCTTGGCCTCGCGCGACATGCGAACCCGAGCGATGCGACGATGACATTCCCATGAGAGAGTCCCCCTTGAGGAACAAGCGTCGCGCATCCGACAAAGATACCATCGAGATCATAACCCGGTCCATCGTGCATCGTGACCCGCTCAACGGCCGTGTTCTGCATGTGCGCGTCATGGGCCTCCACGGAGGACCCCATGGCGGCGGACAGGAAGATCTTCCGGGCCAGGTTCGCCCCATAACCATCGACAAGGAAGAACAGGATTTTCTCGGCCTTCCGCTTTACGAGGCCGAAACCATCATCGGATACTCGCATTTCGTTCTGATCCGGTGCGATCTGTCGACCAGTGGTCGGGAAATGAAATCGACCCTCGCAAAGGTTAGAAACAGCTTCGACGACCATGGTGAGAAAACGGAGCGCACACTCAACTATCTCGTCGACGAAATAGACGAGGCCAAGCTCGAGGATTCCATGGAGGCTGCCGACGACCGATGGGTCGATCAGCTTTCGATCGTCGAGACATTTACATGCAGTCGTGCGGTTCAGGCATGCGACGTCTATGGCGCCTGTCTCAAGGAACTTCTCGCCTATACCAATGCAAGTTCCGGAATGGTGGTTGCCATTGAATATGTCCACGCGGATGAGGGTGTGGATGCGTCCCGTGAAGCTCTCGAATACGAGATGTCCTCTTTCGAGAATCGCCAGGACAATCTGCGCGTGGTGATCAACGCCTATTCGCACGAGGCAAGGGAAGATGCGTTCTGGCTGATTTCCGGTGTCGCCCAGACCGGCCACGGCGTCGAGCCCGCTTCCAGGATCAGGCTGCGCACGACCGACCTCCCCCAGGCCTGATCACCCCCGCCTCACTGCAAGCGTAGAGCGCCATGTGCGAATCGCAGCGCCGTCCAGCATGCCCTGGGAGCTTGGACGACCACCATCTTCACTCCCGGGATGCCCAACATGCAAAAACCATTTTTTGCTTCTGCATAGGAGTCAGGTTCGGTTTTCCCGATGTGAAAGATTTCGCGATCAGGTTTGGCGGAGGCCCCGCCCGGACGCATATATCAGGTGGATGCGTCCCAGTGGCGCTCCTATGGCAGTAGAGGCTCTACTGGACACGTCTGGACCCGGGGGCAGTTCCCGGCAGCTCCACCACAGGCGGTCCGCGGCAGGGATGAACGGCTTGTCCGATCCCCGCCCAGGTGCCCGTCGCGGCGGACGAGCAGGCGCTTGAAACGGCGTCGATCGGAAGCATTGCGCAGGCAGCGGACCGTCTTTGATGGGGCTGATACAGGATCGACAGGCGCGGAAGGAAACAGTGGCTGCTCGGTGAGATACCACCGTTATCGGTTCAAGCACTGAAACTGTCGCAAACGACAACCGTGCTCCGATGGCTGTTGCCGCCTGATTTCAGGCGGGGGTGAGCCATCACCTTCAAGTCCTGGGGGATTGAGCCCTCCAGGCGGGGTCGCCGGCACCCGGCAACAGAACGCCGGCACCACCTCTCTTTTACTCGTCAAGCAGAGTCGACATGGACAAGCCACAGCCCTCCAAGAGATCCCGGCGACGCCTTGATGTAGAGCGCATGAAATCCCGCGCGCGGCGGATCTATCCGCATGATGACAAGGCCAGGTCCGCCAACCATCTCGCCATGTGCTCCTGCCCGATGTGCGGAAATCCCCGTCGACACTTCGGCGAGCGATCCCTCCAGGAGCGACGCGCAGACGCGAGCCGTGCAGACCAGGCCGCCGAGGCCTGACCCGGGAACTTCTTTTTCACGCACCCTACTCGAACCGATCTCCTGGCAGACAGGAAACAGGATTCGAGACCCATGAAAAACATCCCGCCCCGCAGGCTTTTCATCTTCGGGCTATTGCTCATTCTTCCGATGATGCTTGTTCTCGCCTTCGGCGAACAGACCCGCGAAGAAGAGCCTTGGCCGATTCTCGCCAAAAAGACCGCCGAAGAGATCTCGCTCAGCCAGGCCTGGGATCTGCTCAACGACCCTTCCGAGGGTCGTCGCGCCGCGATCGTGGGCACCGAGCTCGTCATCGAGATTCCGGCCGAAGAGGCCGACAAGCTGACCGGCCTCTTCGAAGCCGGGGCCATTGCCGGGCAAGCAGCTGCCGACAAGGACACGGGGACACCAGGTGGCGATCGCCCCAAGGTCCCGGGCCTCAATGACAGCGGCACCTATATCCACCTGACGGCCGAGATGCCCTACCCGCCGAGCCGCATGATCTCCTCGATCGTGCAGGACGCGGCGGTCGATGTGCGCATCTACGAGCCGATCAACCTCCAGCCGACCTGGACCGACCGTATCATTTCCATCGTTCCGGCGATCCTCATCATCGGTCTGCTGATCTTCTTCCTCACGCGCGGCGCGACAAAATCCCTCGGCCTGAGCTCATCTTTCGAGGTCATCGAAACCGAGAACCTCACCCAGTCCTTCGAGGACGTGGCGGGGATCGACGCGGCCCGAAGCGAAATCCAGGAAATCGTCGATTTCCTCAAGAACCCCGAGGAGGCTTCCCGGTTGGGCGGGCGTATGCCGAAAGGCGCCTTGTTCGATGGCCCTCCTGGCTCGGGCAAGACACTGCTTGCACGCGCCATGGCCAAGGAGGCCGGCGTCCCCTTCCTCACCATCGAGGCCTCCGGGGTCAACCAGCTCTTCGTCGGAGCCGGTGCCATGAAGATCAAGCGCGCCTTCCGCGAAGCCAGGAAGCGCGCGCCCTGCATCGTCTTCATCGACGAGATTGACGCCATGGGCAAGGCCCGCGGTTCCTCCAACTCCGGCGCCGGAGACGAGAAGGAGACAACGCTCAACGCCCTTCTGGTCGAACTTGATGGCTTCGACGCGCGCGAGGGCGTCTTCCTCATCGCCGCCACCAACCGCCCCGAGGTCCTCGACCCGGCACTCACCCGGCGCGGCCGCATCGATCGGAAGATCACCGTGGATCTGCCGGATCTCCAGGCGCGCCGCGAAATCCTCCAGGTGCATTGCCGGTCGATCAAGGGGGCCGTCGGTCTCGATACCGACAGCATCGCCCGCAGCACCTTCGGCTTCTCCGGCGCCGATCTCGCCGCCCTTGTCAACGAGGCCGCGCTGATGGCGACCCGCAACAACCGGGACTGGGTCGACCTCGAAAGCTTCGAGAAGGCGCGCGACCGTCTTCTCGTCGGCCTCTCCGGCAACCAGCGCAAGCTCAACGAGGCGGATCGCAACCTGACCGCCTACCACGAGGCGGGTCATGCGCTGATCGCGGCGCTGTGCCCCCATGCGGACCCGATCGAAAAGGCCACGATCCTGCCCCAGGGGCGCGCCGGCGGCTATGTCATGCAGTCCCCCGACGCCGATCACAGCTACGAAACGCGCGACAGGCTCATCTCTCGCATCAGGGTCGCCGTCGCCGGGCGAGAGGCCGAACGCCTCGTCTTCGGCGAGGGCGCCGTCACCTCTGGCGCGGCTTCCGACATCCAGCAGGCCACGCGGGTCGCCCAGACGATGGTCCTCAAGCTCGGCATGTCCAAGCAGGGCTTCCTGGCGATCGATCCGGCGAACGGCGCCCTTGTCGACCCCCAGAACCCGCCCGTGCGGGAGATCCGCGACATCATCTCGAGCTGCCAGGAGAGCGTGCGCTCCGAGCTGGAAGAGAACGAGACGAGCCTTCGCGCCGTGGCCGAGGCCCTGAAGTCGCGCGAGACGCTCAGCGGCGAGGACATCCGCAAGATCGTCCTCGGGTAAGCCCTCTCGTTCCAGTCGAGGCGGGGACCAGGGCTCCACCTCCCTTCGGGGGTGGAGCCTTTTCCTGTTCGGGGTGCCCGCAGGGCATCCGGGCCATTGCGGAAGGCCCGGCCACCCGGCGGCTGAGCGGTATTTTTTCGATCTTGAGGGGAATAGAAACAGATGGCAGGCATCGCACTCGCAGTGAAGAACACGACCCCCGCGCGTCAGGATTTCGAGGCGGCATCTCCCGCCACCGTGTCCGACGCAGCCCCTGCCGGTGCCTTCAGTTTCGGACCCCAGCAAGACCAGGCAATGTCCAAGGTCTCGCATTGGTTCAAGCACGAGTCCAAGACCCAGCGCATCTTCCGGCTCTTCGGATTCGCCGGAACCGGCAAGACGACCCTGGCACGCCACCTGGCCGCTCAGATCGGCGGGCGGGTCTGCTTTGCGGCCTTCACCGGCAAGGCGGCGCTGATGCTGCGCTCCTGCGGATGCGACGATGCCTCCACCATCCATTCGGCCATGTATAAGGCACGCACCACACCCGGCGGGCAGGTGCATTTCGTGCTCAACCGCAATGGCGCGGCCGCCGGGGCGCGGCTGATCGTGATCGACGAATGCTCGATGGTCGACGAGGAGATCGGTCGAGACCTGCTCAGCTTCGGCGTGCCGATCCTGGTTCTGGGCGACCCCGCCCAGCTCCCGCCGGTCAAGTCGGCGGGCTTTTTCACCGAATGCGCGCGGCCTGACGTGATGCTCACGGAGATCCACAGGCAGGCCAAGGACAACCCCATCATTCGCGTCGCCACCGCGGTGCGCGAGGGCCGTCCCCTGAGCTACGGCACGTTCGGGACGGTCGAGATCGGCCGCCGCGGAGAACGCGGGCCTGAGGACGTGATCGGCGCCGACCAGATCATCGTCGGCCGCAACGCCACGCGTGAGGCCTACAATGCCGCCCTGCGCCGCCACCTCGGGCGCAAGAACATCTTCCCCGAAGCCGGCGACAAGCTCGTCTGCCTGCGCAATGACAACGATCTGGGAATCTACAACGGCGGCCTGTTCTCCGTGGAGCGCATGCTACGCGCCGCGCGTGGCAACAAGATCCCCATGTCGCTGCGCAGCGAGGACGACGAGACCGGAACCATTACCGTCAACGTGCTTCCGCAATGCTTCGAGGGAGACATCCAGAGCGTGGAGTGGCGCCGCCGCCGCGATGCCCAGGAATTCACCTATGGCTACGCGCTCACCTGCCATAAGGCCCAGGGCTCGCAATGGGATCACGTGGTCGCCTACGACGAAAGCGCGACCTTCGGTGCGGCCGCTTCGCGCTGGCTCTACACGGCCGTAACCCGCGCCTCCAAGCAGCTTACGCTGATCCGCTGATCCCCTCACAGGCTGCCTGCTCACGCGCGCGCGGCCTCGCACCCATATCCTGCCTGAACGGCACAACAAACAAGATCGCCGCCCGCGCCCCCCGCTCTGCCGGGGAAGCAGGGCGCGCCGGCGGCCCGCAGACCTTGAGAAGGATTGAATGATCATGACGACACTCGCGCGCAAGCATCGACCCGCCAAGCTCCACGACCTCCTTGGCCAAGAGGCCCTGGTCCGGGTCATGGGCGCCGCGATCGAGAACGGCAAGATCGGGCAGGCCTATATCCTCACCGGCGTGCGCGGGGTCGGCAAGACCACCACGGCACGCATCATCGCCCGCTCCGTCAACTGCGCCGAAGGCCCCACCGTGTCCCCCTGCGGGAGCTGCCGCTCCTGCACCGAGATCGCAGGCGATCACTCGCTCGACGTCATCGAGCTCGACGCGGCCTCCCGCAACGGCGTCCAGGACATGCGCGATCTCATCGAGAACATCGGCTACGCCCCGATGACCAAGGGGGCGCGCAAGATCTACATCATCGACGAGGCGCACATGCTGTCGACCTCGGCATGGAACGCCCTGCTCAAGACCCTCGAAGAGCCGCCCGAGCACGTGATCTTCATCTTCGCGACCACCGAGCCGCGCAAAATCCCCGCCACCATCCAGTCGCGCTGCCAGAAATTCTCGCTGCGCCGCATCGAGACGGAGGTCATCGCCAAGCACCTCGAGAACGTCGCCCGCATCGAAGGTGCGATGATCGAGGGCGGCGTCGCCGCCACCATCGCCCAGGCCGGCGAGGGGTCGATGCGCGATGCGCTCTCCATCCTCGACCAGGCGATCGCCGGCGCCGGCGACCGGCCCGTCGGCGTCGACGACGTGCGCGAGATGATCGGGCGGGCGAGCCCGCGCGCCATGATCGACACGCTTGCGGCGATCGCTTCGGGCGACGTGGCTCGCGCGGTCTCCGCCTGGCGGGGGACCATCGATGCGGGCATCGACCCGCTCGTGGCCTTCGACGACCTCACCATCATGCTGCACCAGGCGTGCCTGGCGAATATCGATCCAAGGCTTCTGGGCGAAAGCGGAATCTCTCCCGAGGACGCCCTGGTCCTGGCGGAGGCCACCAGGGACGTGGGCGTCGCCTACCTGCACGGCGCTCAGAAGATGCTCTTCGAGACCCGCGCTGCTGCCGCCGCCAATCCCAATCGTGCCCAGGCCGTCGAAATCCTGGTGATGCGCCTGGCCACCGGCTTCGCGCGCAAGCGCTGAAGCCACAGGAGTTAGATCATGGAACTCAAGCCAGCCGAGACCTCCTCCTGGATTCCCGGCATTCTGCCGGCCTCCATCGAGACCTCCCGGGCCAAGGCCATTCTCCTGTTCGGGCCCGACCAGGGTGGCGTCTTCGAATTCGCACGTCTCGCCGGCCGCCAAGGCGGCGACGTCGAGATCTTCTCGGCAGCAGACGCGGAGGTCTCCTCCGTCGTCTCCAGCCTCTCGGCCGGATCGCTGTTCGGCGGCGCCACCAGCGTCCGCCTCGACGGTGCCGATGATCGCCACGTCAAACGCATCGAGGACATCCTCGAGACGCCCTTCTCGGACGGGGCGCGCCTGGTTGTCTCCGGCGGCGATCTCAAGCCCTCGTCAAAGCTCCGAAAGCTTTTCGCGCAGCGCAAGGACTGCCTCTCCGCGCCGCTCTACATGATGAAGGACCGCGATCTCGGGCGTTTCGCCACGGGCCTCTTCAGGTCCCATGGGATGACCCTCTCGGCCGAAGCCGGGGGACAAATCGCGGCGCATCTGTCCGGAGATCGTGCAACGGCCGCCCGCTCCTGCGAGGTCGTGGCCTTGCACGCCATGGGGCGGAACGCCACCAGCGTCGAGCGGATCGACATCCAGGCGGTCCTGGAGAGCGTCGACGAGGATGGCATCGTGGCCCCCTTCGACCTGGCTCTCGACGGCAAGGCCGGCCCGGCCTCGGCCGCCTGCACCAGGCGCCTTATGGGCGGCGAGAGCTTCGTGGGAATGCTGCGCATATTCGCCATGCGGGCGTTTCGCTTGAGGGCGCTTCTCGAGGGCGGCCAAAGCCCGCGCGCCGCGGTCGAGAAGGCCAAGCCGCCGATCTTCTGGACAGAGCGCGACCTTGTGGTGCGCCTGCTCGGAAAGCTCTCCGTCGCGAAGATGGACCGCATTCTCGAACTTCTCGACCAGGCAGAGCGCCGGATCATCGAGGAGCGCATCGCGCCCGAGGCGGCCCTGCCCGCCCTGATGCTCGACATCGCCCGCCACGGAGCCTGGAAGGACCCGACATGACCCGAAAAAATGACGGCGCGATTGCCGCACGAGACATCATTGACCACATCCTGACGGGACGGCTGGGTCATCGCGCCCAGGGTTTTCTTCTGTCGCTGCCGCAGGGCTACGCGCTCGATGGCGTCATGCGTGAGGCCCTCCTGGCCGCCTATGGCGCCGAAGCTCATCCCGATGTGCGTGTCCTGGCCCCCGAGGGAGCCGGCAACCTCATCACCGTGGAGAAGATGCGCGACGCGCTGCCCTTCCTCGCGTCCTCGCCGGCCGGAGCGGGCATGAAGACCCTGATCATCCTCCAGGCCCACCGGATGAACGACAATGCGGCGAACGCCCTGCTCAAACCTCTCGAGGAGCCGACGCGCCATACCCGCATCATCCTGCTGACAGACCGCCCCGGCGAGCTGCTGGTCACCATCCGATCACGCTGTTCGAACCATCTCGTCGCCCCCGATCCAGAGGTCGCGATGCAGGAAGTGCTGCATGCCCTGGGCGACGAAGCCCCCAAGGGGCCGGGGCCGTTGCGGGATGCGCTCCGCCTTGCGGATGCCAATCCCGCGCTCGCCGCGCAGATGATCCGGCACAAGCTCGTCGCCTGGATCAAGAAGCTCGACGCCTGGCTCGACGGCGACGATCCCACGCCGCCGCTCCCGACCCTCACCGGCAAGACCGGCGCCCCCCTGTCCGCGGTCGCGCAGGCTTTACAGGCAGCCCTCGTCCTGCGCTGCCGAGACCATTTTTCGGAGGATGGATCAAACGAGAAAGCGACCGATGCGGCCTGGGCCGTGATGGTTGGCCTCGATGACATCGACCGCGCCGGCATCGATGCCAAGACACGTCTTCACACCCTCTTGGTCGGTGCACGCCGCGCCCTGCGCTGAGCCGCCACGGCCGAAAAGGATTCCCAATGACAACAGCCCCCTGTATTACCACGCCCCCGAATCGCCCGCGCTTCCGTGGCCACCCCGAAGCCCTCCTGCTCGACTGCGACGGCGTCCTGCTGAGCTGGATCGACGGCTTTCGGACCTATGCCGAGCGGCGCCTCGGGCGCAGTCTTTGTCCCGAAGGACCGCGGAGCTTCGATCTCAATGAATGGCTTGGCCTGGTGGAGCTCTCGGAAGCTCTCGAGCTGGTGCGCGACTTCAACGAGGGGGATGACGGGCAGTTCGGCAAGCTCGATCCCCTCCCCGGGGCGGTCGAGGCGCTGAAAGCCTTCGCCGAAACCGGACGCGAGTTGCACATCATCACCGCATGTTCCATTGACGCCGGCGTGATCTCCATGCGCAAGGCAAACCTGCGCGCAGTGTTCGGGGATATATTCGGCGACATCCACTGTGTTGGCATGCGAGATTCCAAGGTCCCCCTCCTCGATGAATACCATGCAGCCACCTGGGTCGAAGACAAGTTCGAGAACGCCGTCGCCGGCGTCGACTCCGGCCACCACACCTACCTGATCCGCGCCAGCCACAACCGGCACCGCGAAGCGGACACGATGATGCGCGGACTGCAATGGGTGGATGGGTGGACGGATATCACGGCCTTCGAGTCCGCCCGCTGATCGATGAGATCGAGAGATGAGCAAGCCCCGGCACCTCGCGGTGCCGGGGCTTTTTTCGTCATGCGTTCTGGCGGCGCGTCGAGTGCATCCGAAGCGGCAGGACGTGGTTGCCGAAGGCGCCCTGATGCCGCACCAGGCCCTTCCGGCCGGACATCTTTCGCAGAAGCTCCTCGAAATCGATCGAGCATTGCAGGCGGCGCTCGTGCTTCATCCCGAGATTGATCTTCGGATTCAACTGCACCAGGCCGCGCTTCTCTCTCAGCTTGGCCACCCGTGCCCGGACGGCACCGCGACCCGCCGGCGCCGCCGTCAGCCTGCTTTCTGGGATGGAAAAACCGCCAGGGTCGCCAGGACGACCCAGTAGACCGTGCTGATTTCCCAGGCGATAAAGGCCACCACACCGGCACCCAGAACCCCGGACGAAATTGCTCCGCCTATCCCGGCATCCCGTCCGCGGCGGACCGCGACCGGGGCCAGGAACACGAGGTTCGATAGGACCAGGAGGAGAATGGGCAAGAACCATGCCGGGTGATCAGATGCGAGATCCGGACTGGGAAGGAAGGCGAGGAGTCCGAAAAGAGTTGCCGGGAATGCGAGCTGCCAGAACGCGAGCTTCACACAGAACTCCTTTCGCGACGTGCGCCCTCTGAAGGCGAGGGCGTCGCTCGGAATACTCTTGATGATCGTGTCGAGTGACATTGGCGGATCAGACCCTTTTCGAACCTCTTCCAGGAGGATCTACGACCCAGGGGCTTTCGTTCAAAAACGCCGGGCAAATGACGATTTTGGCCAATTTCTTCCGCCCGCGGACAGGCGGATCAATCTCCTCGTCGAGCGCGATGGGCGCTTGAGATGACAAGGGCCGACATCGATCATGACCGCTTCCGCCAACCGACAGACCTACCCCGTTCTTCGCGTAATCCTGGCCGCATCGGCGGCCATGGAGGATGTGGACCGGGCCCTTGCCCGGATGCAGATCCAGATCGAGGAGGCGGAAATCGGGACGGCCCGGCTCGGCCGGGCTGTCATGAGCGGCTCGCGCCTGATGGAGATGTCTCGCATCTACATGGCGGACCGGGACGCTCTCTCGCGCTGCCTGTCGCGCGCCTGCGGCTGCGACGATGCCGCGCCCTTCGAGATCCCCCGGGACTGCCGCGATCTGCTGTCGAACTACCTTCGAGATCAGCTCCCCGGCAACGTCATCGACCTTCTTTCGAGCACCCGCCCCGAACTTGTCGATGCCCTTCAGCCAGACCTCGTCGCCGACACTGATTGAAGCTCAAGTGATCTAAAAAACTGAAAACACGAAGGATTCTCCCCCTACCTGTCCTGCCGGTCCGAGCGGCATGAACCCACTCTTCTTCCATACCCCTGGTGGTCAGGCGGTTAGAAAAGTCTGGAAGAACGATGACATACCCTCGCGTTCCGTCGCGCCGCGCTTCGGGCCTCGCCGCCCTTGCGCTGCTTCTTTCGAGCACGGCCTCCCAGGTTGGTGCCGCGCCACATCTTTCCTTCACCACGCTGTTCCAACCCCACGCCGAGCAACGCCCCACCACCTACGGATACGTCGCGCGAGATGCCGTCTCCTCGCTGAACAGTTCCGCGGCAGGCCTCGCGCTCTGGGGTCATGCTCAGCTCGACCTCGATGCCCGTGGTCCGCTGGCGCGCGCCGCCTACCTGCTCACCGCAGGACAGGCCGTCCTAAGGTTCCAGTGGGCGAACTCCATGTATTTCGGCCACGAGACCATGCATTTCTCTGCCGCCCATGCGCACGGCAGGGACCTCCATTATTTTCGCGACGACAATAGTGGCGACACCCTGAGCGGGTGGCAGGCCTATTCCCGGATCTTCCTGTCAGGCGAGGTCGGGGGCCCCGCGGTCTCGGGCGCGTCCCGTGCGCTTCCAAGCTCGGCAGATCCCGACCACGACCGGGTCGAGGCGGATGTCGCCGGCCTGAACTGGCAGATGAGCTACAGCGAGGCCCGTGTCCGCGACCAGCTCCTCCGGGAGGATGGAACCGTCTTCGACGGCACCGACCTCCTGCTCAACCGGAGCTACACCCTCTCCTACAGCCTGGGCGACATGCTCAGGGCTCAGGATGGTGGCAAGCAGGGCGATCCGGCGAGATGGGCCGATCACGTCGAGGCGCGCACCGG
>Ga0209345_10001115_pt1 | contig 33038 bp, 24 predicted proteins | sample Cruoilmetagenom7_FD_187294 | JGI IMG/M metagenome (GOLD analysis project Ga0209345, IMG submission 187294) | Oil polluted marine microbial communities from Coal Oil Point, Santa Barbara, California, USA - Sample 7 (SPAdes) (version 2) | ecosystem: Environmental > Aquatic > Marine > Oil seeps ...
GAGGTTGCGTGATGGCCCTGCCAGATAAAAAAGACATCCCCAAACTGCTGGTCATCGAAGATGATCCGGGCCTTCAGGCCCAGTTGAAATGGGCCTATGAGGATTTTGATGTCACCATCGTTGGAACGCGCGAGGCGGCCCTTGCAGCCCTGCGCGCAGAAGAGCCCGCTGTGGTTACGCTTGATCTGGGCCTGCCGCCTGATCCAGATGGCACCACCGAAGGTTTTGCGGTGCTTGATGGCATTATGGCGCTTAAGCCAGATACCAAGGTGATCGTGGCATCTGGCCACGGCGCGCGCGAGAGTGCGCTGCAAGCGATCGAGCGCGGGGCCTATGATTTTTATCAAAAGCCGATCGATATCGATGCCTTGGGCCTGATCGTTCGGCGCGCGATGAATTTGCATGTTATCGAACAGGAAAACAGGCGGCTTTCATCCCGCGTTGGGGAAAACAAAACCGTGCTGGGCGGGATGATCACCAGTGCACCTGAAATGATTAAGGTCGCCCGGACCATTGAACGGGTGGCAAAAACCAATGTCTCGGTCATGTTGCTGGGGGCCAGCGGCACGGGCAAGGAATTGCTGGCCAGGGGGCTGCATGATGCAAGCGATCGCAGAGATGGTGCATTTGTGGCAATCAATTGCGCGGCAATCCCGGAAAACCTGCTCGAGAGTGAATTGTTCGGGCACGAAAAGGGGGCGTTTACAGGCGCGGTAAAGACGACTGAGGGCAAGATCGAGCAAGCCCATGGCGGCACCCTGTTTCTGGATGAGGTGGGCGATATTCCTTTGCCGCTTCAGGTCAAATTGCTCCGTTTCTTGCAGGAACGGACGATTGAACGGATCGGTGGGCGTAAACAAATCGAAGTTGATACGCGGATCGTTTGTGCCACCCATCAGGATCTTGAATCCATGATGACACAGGCCCAATTCCGCGAGGATTTGTTCTATCGCCTAGCGGAAATTGTGATCAAAATACCGCCGCTTTCAGATCGGGCGGGCGATCCGACCTTGCTTGCAAAGGCATTTCTCAAACGGTTTTCCGCTGAGATGAACCCGCAGGTGAAGGGATTTGCGCCCGATGCATTGGCCGCGATTGATGGCTGGGGCTGGCCGGGCAATGTGCGTGAACTGGAAAACAGGGTCAAACGCGCGGTCATTATGGCCGATGGAAAATTGATCGGATCTACCGATCTGGATCTTGATGTTGACGAGGAGGAGGGCGATCTGCCGCTCAATCTGAAATCAGCGCGCGAACAATCGGACCGCAAGATCATCCGCCATGCCTTGGCCCGAAGCGAGGGGAATATTTCCAGCACTGCCAAAATGCTCGGTATCAGCCGCCCCACGCTATATGATTTGCTTAAGCAGTATGATTTGCAAGCTTGATCATTTCTGGACGCGGGTTTTTGCAGGCACTGCGCTGCTGGCAATCGGGGCTTGTTCCCCGCCCACGCCTGATCTGACACCGGCAGCGCGCGTGCATCAGGCGCTGGCTGCAGGCGATGGTTTGGGCGCAGAGATTATCTTGCGCGATCAGCTGGCAAGTGGAACGCCCCAGAAGGATCTGGCTGCATATCTGGGCGAGGCACAATTACAGCAGGGCAAATCATCCGAAGCGCGTGAATGGCTGGGTAAGGGGCAATTTTCTGCCGATACACGCGGGCACGGGTTTCATATGCTGGGCCGGTTGGAGATGCTCGAGGGGGATTTGCCCGGGGCGGGCCGCGCCTTTGACCGTGCGTTGGAATCTATTCCAGAAGAGCCGGGCTTGTGGGTCGATATCGGCCGTTTGCGTTACCGTGGGGGGGAACAGATGCAGGCGGTGCAGGCCAGCAACCACGCGGCCGCCTTGGGGCCGCAAAATACGCAGGCGCTGCTGTTTCACGCCCAATTATTGCGCGATGCCGAAGGGATGGCCGCTGCATTGCCGTATTTCGAGGCGGCTTTGGAAAAAAACCCAGACAATCTTGCATTGCTGGGTGATTATGCAGCCACCCTAGGCGAGATTGGTTATGCCAAGGATATGCTGGTGATTATCCGCCGGATGACCCAGCTGGATGGTTCCAATTCGCGCGCACTCTATCTTCAGGCCGTTTTGGCGGCGCGTGCGGGCCAATTTGATCTTGCCCGTAATCTGCTGAACCGAAGCGGGGATTTTGCCCGTGATAAACCCGCCGCAATCATGCTGTCGGCGATTATAGACATGGAGCAAGGCAATTTTGCCAGCGCTTCGCTGGCTTTCGACCTGTTGGAACGCAAACAACCCGATAATGGCAGAATTGAACTGCTGCTGGCCCGGTCATTGTGGTTAGGCGGCAATCACCGGGAACTGGTCTATCGCTTTGCTGATAAGGCGCTCGCCATGGATGCGCCCCCCTATCTTGCGAGTTTGGTAGGGCGTTCATACGAAGCCATGGACATGCGTGATCATGCCGCGCAGTTCCTTGATTTTGCAAGCCGCCCGCGCAGCTCCAAACTGGTGTCACTGGACCCCATGACACCATTGAATGTCGCAGAACTTCGCCGCCCTCGAACCGGCGATGAAGCCGTAGCACTGGTGCGCGGCCTGATGATCGCAGGGCAAAAGGGCGCAGCGATAAATGCAGCTGAGGCGTTTCGAAAACGTGTTCCTGGTTCTGCAGATGCACTTGGCCTTGCCGCAGATGCCTATCTGTTTGGCGGTAAGGCGAAACGGGCGCTTGATCTGTATTTGCAAGCTGCAAAAATTCGCCAATCGTGGCCCCTGACCCGCAGGATGGTCGCGGCCCAAACTGCCTTGGGCGATATTAATGGGGCTGTTGTCATGCTGGAAAATCGGTTGGAAAGTGATCCTGCCAATATTCAGGCGGCAATATTATTGGCGCAGGCTGCGTGGTCTTCGGGCGATGCGTTCGGGGCGAAGGTTTACCTCGATCATGCCATTGCAAATGGGGCCTATCGGGACCCCCATGCTTTTGCGATGCGGGCACAGGCCGCGCTGCAATTGGGCGAATTGGCCAATGCCCGCCGCGATGCAAGGATGGCATATGATCTGCAACCGATGAGCAAAGAGGCCACTTTGGTATTGGCACAAGTGCTCGAACAAACCGGAGAGAATGAGGGCGATAGTCTGGATCTTGTCAAAAAGGCAGCCAGACTACCCACCGGGACTTAGGCAGCAACGCTCGACAAAGGGGGCTGCCATCGGGCAGGGGGCTTCAATGTTCTCGCGCATCGATCCTATGGTCAGGCTGCTGGCGCTGGCTATTGTGCTGGCGAGTATTTTTCCGGCGATTGGAAATGCCCGAATTGGGGCGCAGGCCGTTTCTAATGGCGCGGTATTCCTGCTGTTTTTCTTAAATGGAATGCGTTTACCGCGGGCCCAAATTGCCCGGGGCATTGGCAATTGGCGGTTTTTGTTGGGGATCGCAATTTGGTCCTTTGGGGCATTGGCGCTGGTGGGATTGGTGCTTGCTAAAACCATGGATGATTTTGTGCCGCCATTGGTTGCGCTGGGCTTTTTATATTTGGGGACTTTGCCTTCGACTGTGCAATCCGCGACTGCATACACATCGATGGCGGGCGGAAATGTTGCAATATCCGTGGTGGCAGCCGCTCTGCTCAATATCCTTGGGGTGTTTATTACTGTTCCGCTATTTTCAGCTTTGGGCGGCGGGGCCGAGGCGCAATTGGGCACTGGCGGGTTGGTCAAAATATTCCTGATTTTGATCCTGCCGTTCATATTGGGGCAAATGCTGCAATCGCGCGGCGGAAAATTTTTGCATGATAATCCGGTGCTGATCCGGTGGATGGACCGCGCTGCGATTGCCATTGCGGTCTATGTCGCATTTTCCGGCGCGGTGGAGCAAGGTATCTGGGCTTTGCTGGATTTTGCCAGTTGGGGATGGCTGCTGGCCGGCCTTATTTTGATGTTGCTGGCTGCTTACGGCGGTGCATGGCTGCTTGGCGGCGCGATGCGATTGGCCAAGGGCGAACGGATTGCGTTCCTTTATGGCGGCGCGCACAAAAGCGTGGCGATGGGCGCGCCGCTGGCATTGGTTTTGTTTCCGCCGGAAACGGCGGGTTTAATCATGGTGCCTTTGTTGATCTATCATTTGTTGCAATTGATGGTGTCAGCGCCGCTGGCTAATTGGTTTTTGAAACCTCAGACGTAACATTTGCTTCGTGCCGATTGTGCCGGATTGACCACCATAGGGACAGGCCGATCAGTGCCGCGCCAATCAACCCGGTGATTGTTTCAGGAATGTGGAATTTGGCCGATGCCAGCATAATTCCGCCCAGCGCGATAATGGCCCAAAATGCACCATGTTCTAGAAAACGATATTCCGCCAACGTGCCCTTTTGGACCAGATGGATGGTCATCGAACGCACGAACATGGCCCCGATGGACAGGCCCAGCGCAATCACAATCATATTGTTCGACAAGGCAAAGGCGCCAATCACCCCATCAAAACTGAACGAACTATCAAGGACCTGAAGGTAGAGAAATCCGCCAAGACCTGCCTTGATGACGCCCCCGGCAGCCCTTTTTTCCGCCTCGCGCATTTGCAGGATCGTTCCGACCGCCTCAACCGCGATAAAGGAAACGATGCCCAGTATGCCGGAGACCAGAAAAACCCGCGGTTCTTCGCCCGGAAGCATGATTGAAATACCCCATAAGGCCAGCAGCAATATTCCAATTTCTACAGCAGGCACGGCTGAAACCTTGGCCAATTTGCGTTCGAGAACGTCGATCCAATGCACTTCCTTGTCCGCATCGAAGAAGAATTTGAGGCCAACCATGGTAAGGAATGCCCCGCCAAAACCAGCAATTGCGACATGGGCGGAAGATACGATCTGTTCATAGCGAACCGGATCATTGAGCGAGAGATTGACGGTGTCGACGGGCCCAAGCCCGGCGGCAATCGCAACAATGGCCAGTGGGAACAATATTCGCATTCCAAACACGGCGATCAACATTCCCCAGGTGAGAAAACGGCGCTGCCAGATTTGGTCCATGTCTTTCAGCACCGTGGCATTCACCACCGCATTATCAAAGCTGAGCGAGATTTCGAGGATCGAGAGGACCACGATAATCCATAATATGCCCAGCGTGCCGGTTAAGGTGCCCGTGCTGGCCCAGCCATACCATGCGCCCAGCGCAAGGCAGGTGATAGTGAACAGGATCGATCCGCGATAAAAACGCAGCATACTATTGGCCCTTGATTTGTATTGCGTGATATTGGTTGGGGATGCTGGGGATTTGCCCTGCAACGCAGCATGGTTCAGCCTTTCGGCTGATATGTCTGTTCCTCGCCCGGGAAACTGCGGTCGCGGACTTCCTCGGCATAGGCAGTGACGGTTTTCTCGATGATCCCCGCCATGTCTTCATAAACTTTTACAAACCGCGGCACACGTTCAAACATGCCGAGCATGTCTTCTGTCACCAACACTTGCCCATCGCACCGCGCGGATGCCCCAATGCCGATGGTGGGGCAGGAAACAGCCTTTGTTGTGTCAATGGCAATCGGTTCGACCACGCCTTCGACAACGATTGCAAATGTGCCCGCTTTGTCCAACGCCTCGGCGTCGGCGATGATCTTGGCCGCTTCGCTGTCGCTGCGCCCGCGCGCACCATATCCGCCAAGCACATTGACCGCCTGGGGGGTCAGCCCGACATGGCCCATAACAGGAATGCCGCGCTGAATTAGGAATGCCGCAGTTGGCGCCATGGCTTCGCCGCCTTCTAATTTTACAGCAGCCGCCCCGCTTTGTTTAAGTAGATAGGCGGCGCTTTCAAATGCCTGGCTGGGTGATGCCTCGTAAGAACCAAATGGCATGTCGACCACGACAACAGCGTGATAACTGCCGCGCACCACCGCAGCAGCGTGGTTTGCCATCATGTCTAAGGTAACCGGGATGGTCGAGGGTAATCCGTAAATCACTTGGCCAAGCGAATCCCCCACGAGCAGCAAATCGCAATGTGCATCGAGCAATTGGGCCTGCCGCGCGGTATAGGCCGTCAACATCACCAAGGGCTGGTCTGTAACGCCGTTTTGCTTGCGTTGACGGATTTTTGGCACAGTCAGCCGCCGCATTACTTGCGGGGTGGGATTGGCGCGGCTGGTCGATGTGTCGAGCTGGAAGGTTGTGGACATAGCCAAGCCCTAGCTTCAGCCGCGCCAGAAGGCAAAATGATTGCGCGGGTCGATAAGTCAGGCCCGGCTCTCGACGCGAAGATTAATTCATTGCACAAGCGTCTTCAGATTATCGAAGAAAAAGCGTCTTTTGGGGGCAAAAATGGTGATAGCAGCCGGGGCTGATACAGGCATGCAACGTGATGGGTGGTCGTCTCGTTCGGCGTTTATCTTCGCGGCAGTGGGTTCAGCAGTGGGATTGGGCAATCTGTGGCGTTTTCCCGCCGAAGCGGGGGCCAATGGCGGCGGCGCCTTTGTAGTATTCTATATTTTCTGCGTTGCACTGATCGGGCTTCCAATTCTGCTCTCCGAAACGCTGATCGGGCGGCACGGGCAGGCTTCTGCACCTGAAAGCGCTCGTAAGATGGCGGTGGAATCCAAACGGTCGCCGCATTGGCGTGGGTTTGCTTCTCTGGGTGTTCTGGGCGCATTTCTGGTGCTCAGCTTTTACTGTGTGGTGGGCGGCTGGGTGCTGTATTATATAGGCGCCTTCTTACAGGATATTTTCCTGTCGGGCCTGTCTGGCGGGGCTTTTGAAGGGCGCGCGCCGGGCGAGATCGAGGCGCTGCTTCCGAATTTGTTCGGCAATGGTATGCTGATGATCGGCCTCGACCTGCTGTTTCTTGGTGTAACATTGTATTTCGTTGCGCGCGGTGTTTCATCCGGGATTGAGTTTGTCGCAACATGGCTCATGCCAGCGTTTTTCATCTTGTTGGTGGCGATCAGTGTCTATGGGGCCTTCACAGGATCGTTTGACGAGGCGGTGGCCTATCTGTTCACCTTCGAGGCGGAAAAGCTGACGCCTGCGGTAATGTTGGCGGCTGTTGGTCAGGCCTTTTTCTCATTGTCGCTGGGGCTTGCGGGAATGATTACCTATGGCGCCTATGTCGGGCGCGGGGTTAATCTTGCCGGAACGTCGGTGATTATTGGGGCGGCTGATACGGCAGTTGCGCTGATCGCGGGGCTTTGTATTTTCCCGATTGTGTTTGCAGCAGGGCTGGAACCAAATGGCGGCCCGGGCTTGATGTTCCAGACATTGCCTATCGCCTTTCAACAAATGTCTGCCGGTTCGCTGGTCGGGCTTTTGTTCTTTGTCATGATTGGTTTTGCAGCGTTGACCAGTTCGGTCGCGCTACTGGAAGTGCCGACCTCATGGCTTAAGGAAAGGTTTGATCTGCCGCGCCGGAGTGCGGCTGTGGTGGCGGCGCTAGGGGCGTTTTGTTTGGGATCGCTTGCTGCATTGTCTTTTAACGATCTGGCTGATTTTCATCCACTCGATTTCATTCCCTTGTTCGATGGGCAGGGCATGTTTGATGTGCTCGATGGGGTGACGGCCAAATTGATTATGCCAATTGGCGCGATTTTGACGTCGGTGTTTGTGGGATGGGTTGCTGATCAGCGTTTAATTGATGGCGAAAATGGGCTTGATGGCTCTATGCATCAGTTTTGGCGGTTCCTCGTGCGGTGGCTGTGCCCGGCGGTGTTGACGGCGATTTTGGTTGTGGGGATATTCCCTTCGATTGCGGGGTAGTGAGGCCCGATAATTATCGCCCCTGTGACTTGCTGTTCCACAGGACGATTGCCAATCACCGATAATTAGAACATAAGAAGAACAAATGAGTCGTTCTTCTTATGCAAACTGATGATATTCCCCAGTGTGATGGCCAGCGTGATGGCCAGCCTGCTGCCCTGACCGGCAGTGCTTCCCCGCGTTTGCCTCCAGATATGATCTCGCATCAGCTTTCACAGTGGCAACCCGGGCTACAGCCGGCGGGGGCCAGTGTAGGGGCCAGTGTAGGGGCCAGTGTGAGGGCGGGGCCTAGCCATAGTGAAGTGTTCGCCTCTGGCCGTGAAGCGGGCGGGGCGGGGGCTGCGCTGGCGTTGGCGCTGGATGCATTGATGGCAAGTGAGGGTGACCCGCTGGCAGAAATGTCGGATCAGCGCGCGGTGTTGTGGGTGCAGGATCGCGCCTCGGTGCGGTTAACTGGGCGGCCTTATCGCCCCGGTCTGCCCCCTGATCTGCGCCATCGGATAATTCATGTGGTGGCCGAAAAACCCGAAGATGCGCTGTTCGCATTGGAGGAGGGGCTGCGCTGCCGCGATTTGGCCTGCGTTATTGGCGAGATTACCGGCAATCCAAGGGCGCTCAATTTCACTGCCTCGCGCCGGCTCAGCCTGGCTGCGGAACGCCACGGTATCCCGCTATGGCTGGTGCGGGTGGATGCGGGGCATGATTTATCCTCTGCACGGATGCGGTGGAATGTGCGCTCTGCCCGGTCAACCACGCCGCGTTGGAACATGGCCGCCCCTGGCGCGCCTAGTTGGCAGGCGCAATTGTTCCGATCACGCACGCACCGCCCCGGAGAATGGATTTTGCGTGATGATGCAGCAGGACTTTATGCCGACAAACCAACCCCCACCATCAATGAAAACGATTCGAACCAGCCGCCGTATCCTGTCGATTTGGCTCGTCCGACTGTCGGTCGATCACTGGCGGCTTTGTGAATCGATCACGCCGGGCGAGGGGGTGGATGCCGATCCGCTCGCACTGATTACTGAAACCGCGCATGGGCCGCGGATTGATGCTGCAAACGAGGCAGGATTGGCGGCGGGCGTGGGCCGGGGCATGATGTTGGCCGATGCGCGCACATTGTGCCCTGGGCTGGCCGCGGCTCCATCGGACCCCGCTGGCGACCTCGCTTTTCTGGAGAAACTGGCCATATGGGCGCAGCGTTGGGGGCCGTGGAGCGCGCTTGATCCACCTGATGGGCTGCTGGTTGATATTAGCGCAGTCGCCCATCTGTTCGGGGGCGAGGTAAAGCTGATGTGCGATGTAGAGGCGGCGTTCGCGCGGCGCGGGCTGGCTGTGCGTGTGGCCGCGGCCCCCACGGCAGGCGCAGCATGGGCGTTGGCGCATTATGGCCCCCGGGGCGCAGTTTTGCGCACTGATGATGATACCATGGCGCGCCTGTCTGGTCTGCCGGTGGCTGCGCTGCGTCTTGATGATGATGTGCTGACGGTGCTGCGGCGCCTTGGCCTCAAACGATTGGGGGATATGAGCGGGAGGTTTGATGGCAAGGGGGGACGTGATGCGATCATGCGCCGGTTCCGCAACCGCCGTTCAGCTGCTGCCAATCCGCTGGTTCGGATGGACCAATTGCTGGGCCATGTGCCTGAACCCTTATTGCCGGTGGTCTTACAGCACATGCCATTGGTTCAGCGCCGCCTGGCTGAACCGGTTCGCCACCGGGAATTGCTCGACCAGATAATGCGTGATCTTGCCGCCGATATGGTGCGGGTATTGGAAGGCAAGGGCCAAGGCGCACGGCGGATGGATCTGGGCCTGTGGAGGGTGGATGGCGAAGTGCTGTTCCGCAGCCTCGAGCTGGCCGCGGCCACGCTCGATGCCGCGCATATCTGCCAATTATTTGCAGCTAAACTTGATGATATCGACGCTGGTTTCGGGATCGAGATTATACGCCTGCGCGCCAGTTGGGCGCAGCCGTATAGTCTGGCGCAGGGTGATATCGAAGAAGCGGCGGAAAACCACGGCACCTCGCTGCCTGCCTGTATCGACCGGCTGGGCGCACGGCTGGGCGCGAATGCGATCCGCCGCCCCGCGCCCCGCGCCAGCTATATTCCCGAACGCGCGCAACGTTGGGAACGCGCGCAACGTTGGCAGGCCCCGCTGGAACCTGAGCCTACTTCACAAGGTGAATTTGGTTTATACTGCAGGCCACTAAAATTACTAGATAAAGCGGAGAGGATTTCAGTGCTCTATGCTACTCCTGATGGTTATCCGAAGAGCTTTCGCTGGCGCGCTCAGCTTCATCAGGTAATTCGTGTGGAGGGGCCTGAACGTATCGCGCCTGAATGGTGGCGTGAACGTTCAACTGTTCGTTTGCGCGATTATTACCGGATCGAGGATGGGGAAGGGCGCCGTTACTGGATCTACCGCCACGGCATTGTCGGTGACGGGCGCGGCGCATTGCCTGATTGGTATCTTCAAGGGCTGTGTGCTTGATTTTATGCCGGAAATTGCCCCCACAGCAAAGAAACGTCAGGCCGCGTTTGATCCTGAGGTGATAGGAAGGCCGCCGCATGCGCCATTTGCCGAACTTGGCCTGGTCAGCTGTTTTAGTTTTCTGCGCGGCGCATCTGATGCAGCGGATCTGGCGCTGGCGGCGCGGACGCTAGGCTATGATACAATCGCTATTGCGGATGCCAATTCGATGGCCGGTGTGGTGCGAATACACTGCGAGGCAAAGGCGCTGAAATTACGCCCGTTGATCGGATGCCGGATCGAGACTGTGGAGGGGCTATGTTTCCTTGCCTATCCGCGCGGCCGTGCTGCCTATGGTAGGCTGTGCCGGTTGATCTCTGCTGGCCGGATGGCGGGGCTGGACGGGGAATGGCAGGCGAAGGGGCGGTGCGACATCACGCTGGCGATGTTGGCAGAACATGGGGCCGGCAAAGATGGCGGCGCAGTGCAATTAGTGGCGCTGCCGCCAAGGGATTTGGAAGCGCAATTCACGATTGAGGGGCGCAGCAATGTCATTCCCCTGCAACCGGGCAAGGAAATAAAGCGCCAGAAAACCGCCAGTTTCATCGAAATCCTGCCTGATCTTGTCCAGCAACTTCCCACTTTGCGGCATCTTGCTGCCAGCTATCTTTATACTGGCGATGATATTGCCCGGATTGACCGGATTGATGCGCTGGCAAGGGCCAATAACCTCACATTACTTGCTACTAATGATGTGCATTATGCAGCGGCGGACAGGCGCCCGCTGCAAGATGTGATGACTGCGATCCGGCATAAAACTACGGTCGCGCAGGCGGGGCATTTGCTGCACGGCAATGGTGAACGCTATCTTAAATCACCCGCCGAAATGGTCCGCCTGTTTGCCCGCTGGCCGCACGCCATTGCAGCGGCGCGCGAAGTGGCGGATGCGTGTGATTTTAGCCTTGATGAACTGCGCTATGAATATCCTGAAGAGATATATCCTGACGCCATGACGCCTCAGGATTATCTAGAGGAGCAGACATGGTCCGGTGCAAAATGGCGTTATCCCAATGGGTTGCCCGATTCTGTTAAAATCACGCTGAAACGCGAATTGGCGTTGATCGCCAAGCTGGATCTTGCGCGCTATTTCCTCACCATCAAGGATATTGTCGATTTTGCACGCAAAGGCATTGATCCGCCAATCTTGTGTCAGGGGCGCGGCAGTGCGGCCAATTCGGCAGTTTGTTACTGCCTTGAGATTACTTCGGTTGATCCGGCCAAACATGCATTGTTGTTTGATCGGTTCATTTCTGAAGACCGCAAGGAACCGCCCGATATTGATGTTGATTTTGAACATGAGCGGCGTGAGGAGGTAATCCAATATATATACCGCCGTTACGGGCGCCACCGCGCCGGCCTATGCGCCGCAGTGATCCATTATCGCCCGCGCATGGCAATCCGCGAAGTGGGTAAAGCGATGGGGCTGAGCGAAGATGTGACCGCCACATTGGCGCGCACTGTATGGGGCAGCCACGGCCAAGAAATTGGCGAGGTGCATGTTGCTGAAACCGGCATGAATTTGAACGATCCGCATCTACAGCGGGTATTAAAGATTACCGGGCAAATGATTGGAATGCCGCGTCATTTATCGCAGCATGTTGGCGGATTTATCCTTACCGAAAGCGCGTTGAGCGAAACGGTTCCGATCGGCAATGGCGCCATGCCGGAAAGAAGTTTCATTGAATGGGACAAGGATGACATCGAGGCGCTCGGTATCTTGAAGGTTGATGTGCTTGCGCTGGGGATGCTAACTTGCATTAGAAAATGCCTGGACCTGCTTGAAAATCATCATGAAAGGCGGCTTCAGCTGGCCACGATCCCGCGTGAGGATCCGGAAACCTATGCGATGCTGCGTAAGGGCGATTCATTGGGTGTGTTTCAGGTTGAAAGCCGCGCGCAGATGAGCATGCTGCCCAGATTGCGGCCCCGGGAGTTTTACGATCTGGTGATTCAGGTGGCGATTGTGCGGCCCGGGCCCATTCAGGGGGATATGGTCCACCCCTATCTCAGGCGGCGCAGTGGGGAGGAAAAGGTGGAGATCCCTGCTCCTGATGCCGCGCATGGACCACCGGATGAATTATCCTCCATCCTCGAACGCACTCTGGGGGTGCCCATCTTTCAGGAACAGGCGATGAAAATCGCGCTGGATGCGGCCAAATTCTCCGGTGCAGAGGCCAATCGGCTGCGCAAGGCGATGGCGACTTTCCGCAGCCGGGGAAAGGTGGATGAACTGGAGGAGATGATGGTTGGCCGGATGGTTGCGCGCGGTTACGATCCTGATTTTGCGAACCGATGTTTCAGCCAGATAAAGGGTTTTGGGGAGTATGGCTTTCCTGAAAGCCATGCCGCCAGTTTTGCCCATTTAGCCTATGTTTCCAGTTGGTTGAAATGCCATTTTCCCGCGGCATTTGGCTGTGCATTACTAAATTCCCAGCCCATGGGGTTTTATGCACCCGCTCAGATTGTCCGCGATGCGCGTGAACACGGGGTCGAAGTGCTGCCGGTGGATGTGAATTATTCTCATTGGGATTGCACGTTGGAGGAAGTGGGCGCGAAAGAAGTAGGCGCAGAAGAAGTGGGTGCACAGGCCAAATATGGAGGGGATACGGGCCGCTGCGACCGGCATGTCGCGCTCAGGCTTGGGCTGCGGCAAGTTGATGGTTTGCCAGAACATGTTGCCGCCCTGCTGGCGGCAGAACGGGCAGAAAATGGCCCCTATAGCGATGTGGCGGCCTTGCGGGGCAGGGCGGGCCTGTCGCCCGCGCATATCGAACGGCTTGCCTCGGCTGATTGCTGTGGATCAATGGGATTGCCCCGCCGGCAGGCATTATGGGATGCACGCAGCCTGATCGGCGGAGCGGATTTGCCCTTGTTCAAATATGCAGAGGCGCGGGACGAGGGTGTAGAGCTTGCCCGCACACATCTGCCGGTGATGCCGCTGTCTGAAGAAGTGGTGAATGATTATCAGACACAGCGGCTGAGCCTGAAAGCCCATCCGCTGGCCTTCCTGCGCGCCAACCTGGGCGAACGCGGGTTTGTTCGGGCGTGTGATCTTAGATCACGCAAATCCCGCTCGATGGTGCAGGTGGCGGGGGTGGTTCTGGTCCGTCAGCGACCAGGCAGCGCCAAAGGGGTGTGCTTCATCACGTTGGAGGATGAAAGCGGGGTGGTAAATCTGGTGATATGGCCCGATCTGATGGAAAAGCAGCGAAAAGTGGTCATGGGCGCCCGGCTGATGGAAGTGCGCGGGCGGGTTGAATATGATGGCGAGGTTATTCATGTGATTGCCGCCCATTTAACCGATGCGACACCAGATCTGCACCGTCTATCCGGCGATATGGTTGATGTCCCGATCCCGCGCTTGGATCATGCCTCCGCTTCTCCCAACTCAGGCCATCCACGTAAGGTGCGGATCATTCCTAAATCCCGCGATTTTCACTGAAGGTTGCCATCGGTTGTTCCAAAATGGCTCATGCTTATTATTGGCCCCGATGCATTGGCAAAATGCTCTAATAAATGGCAGGTCAGATGTGAAGGAGCGAGCCTTATGCCTGCAGGAAATTGGAAATGGCTTCGGATATTACCGGCGGCGCTGGCTGCATGGGCCAGTTCGGCAAACGCCTATGACCCGATTGTTCTTGAGCGTAATTGGGAACGGATCACCGCAACCCAGCATGATGGATGCGAGGCGGAAGTGGGCAGCAATGGCCAATTCTATGTGATTGCGATCTATGGCCTACAAGCTGGTGAAAAGGCGCGGCTCCACCTCGCCAACGAGGATATCAAGCCGATTGTTCGGAACATCAATGCTGATGCAACGGGCGCATGGTCTGATTATTATCTGCCGTTTCTATGGCATCATCAATCCGGCCGGGTAAATGTTGATATTTCCAGCCAGAGTTGCGATTTAACCCTTTCGTTTGATTGGAAAAGGCAGGGCGTAAAGGTCCACGGTTAATCAGCCTCCATCGCATAACCGGCGGACCGCACGGTTCGGATTGGGTCCGTTGCACCTTCGATTGCAATCGCCTTGCGTAAACGCCGGATATGGACATCCACCGTGCGCAGTTCGATATCGCTGTCGGTGCCCCAAACCCCGTCGAGCAATTGACCGCGTGTAAATACCCGGCCCGGGCTTTCCATGAAGAATTTGAGCAAGCGATATTCGGTTGGGCCCAATTGCAATGTCTGGCCCTGCCGACTGGCCTGATGCGCCACCGGATCAAGGCGGATGCTGCCAACTTCGATCACTTCCCCGGCCAGTGCAGGGCGAATTCGCCGCATCACAGCCGCCACGCGGGCCAACAATTCACGCGGGCTGAAGGGTTTTGTCAAATAATCATCCGCGCCTGTTTCAAGCCCGCGAACCCGGTCATCTTCGTCTTCGCGCGCGGTCAACATGATGATCGGAACATGCGAAGTATCCTTGTTGCGGCGTAGTCGCCGGCACACTTCGATGCCGCTTGTTCCTTCGATCATCCAATCAAGTATGATTAGGTCCGGCACATCTTCGGCCGCCAAAAGCAGTGCCTCGTCACCATCAGGGGTGGCGCGCACGTCATAGCCTTCATTTTTGAACCGGAATTCCAGCAATTCAGCCAGAGCCGGATCATCTTCAACCAAAATCAGTTTTGCAGCAGGCATATTACGACTCGCTATCGTTGATCACGGCGACATCGCGCTGACAATGTTACAGCTTCACGACATTGCTATGCCCCGGCCTGGTTTTAACGGTCCTCGTCGGGCGGGTAATTACCGGTTGCAGCAAAGTGCACCATTTCTGCGACATTGGTGGCATGATCGCCAATCCGTTCCAAATTGCGTGCAATAAACAGGATCTGTGCTGCGCTAGAAATGGTTGCAGGGTTTTCCACCATGTAGGTGACAACATTACGAAAAATGCTGTTATAGAATGAATCGACCTTGTCGTCGGTGGCGATTACTTCCCGGGCCAAAACCGGATCGCGTGCGGCGTAAGCGGTCAGCACATCATGCACCATTTCAGCGGCAATTTCGCCCATTGCCGGCAGCAGTGTAAGCGGCTCAAAATGTTTGCGCCCTTCGATATTGCCGACCCGTTTGGCGATGTTTTTTGAATAATCACCGATCCGTTCGACCACTCCGGCGATCTTTAATGCTGCGATCACTTCGCGCAGATCATCGGCCATGGGTGCGCGCAGGGCGATAATCCTGACCGAGAGCTTGTCGACCTCTGATTCTAAGGCATCAATTTTCTTGTCACGTTTAATCACGCCTTCGGCCAGAACTTCATCGCCCTTGATCATCGCCTCTAGGGATTCTTGGATCGAGAGTTCGGCAAGGCCGCCCATCTCGGCAATCAGGCCGCGCAGGCGGGTGATGTCTTCATCGAACGCTTTGACTGTATGCTCTGCCATCAACCGTACCGCCCTGTAATGTAATCCTGTGTCCGTTTTTCTAGTGGCTTGGTGAATATGTCAGATGTCCGGCCATATTCCACCATATTTCCTAGATGAAAGAATGCTGTGCGTTGGGATACGCGCGCGGCCTGCTGCATCGAATGGGTAACAATTACGATGGCATAGCTGCCGTTAAGCTCGTTAATCAGCTCTTCGATCTTGGCTGTGGCAATAGGGTCCAGCGCTGAGCAGGGTTCATCCATCAGGATAACTTCCGGATCAACGGCAATGGCGCGTGCAATGCACAAACGCTGCTGTTGGCCGCCAGATAGGGCGGTGCCGCTATCTTCAAGACGGTCTTTAACTTCGGTCCAAAGGCCAGCGCGGCGGAGCGATTTTTCAACCACTTCGTCCAGATCGGCCCTAGCACTGGCAAGCCCATGAATTTTTGGGCCGTAAGCCACATTATCATAAATTGATTTGGGGAAGGGGTTTGGTTTTTGAAACACCATGCCAACGCGCGCGCGCAATTGCACCACATCCATATCGGAACGGTAGATGTCTTCGCCATCCAGCGTGATTTCACCTTCAACCCGTGCGGATGGAATCGTATCATTCATACGGTTTAACGCGCGCAGGAAGGTGGATTTACCGCAGCCGGACGGACCGATAAATGCGGTTACATATTTGGTTGGAATATCGATTGAAACCCGGTCGATCGCCATTTTGTCTCCGTAAAATACGGACACATCTTTCGCGCTCATCTTGGCGTCATTTTGTTCCAAATTTGGATGGACTACTGTCACCACTTTTTCTCGAAACGGTTGCGCAGATAGATAGCAATGCCATTCATCAGCAGGAGGAAAACCAATAGCACAATAATTGCCGCAGAAGTGCGTTCCACAAAACCGCGATCGATTTCATCGGACCACAGGAAAATCTGTACGGGCAAAACTGTTGCTGGTGAAGTAAACCCGGCGGGCGGGGTGGCCACAAATGCCCGCATCCCGATCATTAACAAAGGCGCTGTTTCCCCAAGGGCGCGCGCCATGCCGATAATGGTCCCGGTCAGAATTCCGGGCAAAGCCAGCGGCAAAACATGGTGGAACACAACTTGGACCTGCGATGCGCCAATCGCAAGGGCGCCATCCCGGATCGATTGCGGGACGGCCTTGATCGCATTGCGGCCGGAAATAACGATCACCGGCATCGTCATCAGGGCCAGCGTCATCCCGCCGATCAGCGGGGCGGAACGCATGTTGGGAAACAGCGCCAGAAACACTGCAAGGCCCAGCAGACCGAATATGATCGAGGGGACTGCGGCAAGATTATTGATCGATACTTCGATCACATCGGTCCAGCGGTTTTTTGGTGCGTATTCCTCTAGATAGAGCGCAGCCATGACGCCAATCGGGAAGGCCAGCAACAAAGTGACCAGCATGGTCAAAATTGACCCCTTCAGCGCGCCCCAAATGCCAACCATCTGAGAATTTGTCGCATCCGAACGCGTTAGAAACCCAAGGTCTAGCCGGTTTTCAAGCTTGCCTTGGGCGGCCAGATCTGCGGCAAGAGATTGCATTTCGGCGGAGCCTTCGCCGCCCAGACCGCCCGCCAGTTTCGGGCTTGCGGCAAGCGAGAATTCTTCTGTGCCGCGCAAGATTGCCGGGTTAGTGATGATCTGATCTGCCACTGTGCGCCATGCATTATCGCTGAGCTGATCTGCCCCGGCCTTACCCAGGCTTTCTTCTGCGAAATATTCAACGACCTGTGGCAGGCCCTGCGCCTGGAGCGATTGCACCGCTGATGGCTGGGATAGGCCCGCCGGCGCAGCCGATAATCCTGCTTGTGTAAAATCAATCGGGACAGATAATTCGGCGCGCTGAAAACCGCCAATCCCGTTTATGCTCATCGTCACCAGCAGGAACAGCAACACGCCAACAGAAAACAGCACGGCGCCAAGGCCGGCCATTTTGAACCGGCGTTCGGCGGCATAACGCCTTTTCAGCCGCGCTTCGAATTTGTCGGTTCGTGTAGGGGCGGCCTGTTCAGTCATAGACTTCGCGGAACCTCTTTACGACGCTAAGGGCGATGAAGTTGAGCCCCAGCGTAACGATAAACAGAACAAATCCAAGGGCGAATGCGCTGAGTGTGGCCGGGTGATCGAAGCTGCCTTCGCCGGTCAGCATCGCCACGATCTGGAACGTGACAGTTGTCATCGCTTCCAATGGATTGCCGGTCAAATTGGCGGCGGCGCCTGCTGCCATCACCACGATCATTGTTTCGCCAATTGCCCGGCTGACTGCCAGCATGATGCCTGCCACGATCCCGGGCAGGGCGGCGGGGACTAGCACCTGCCGAATTGTTTCGGATGTGGTTGCGCCCATCGCCAGACTTCCATCACGCAATGCCTGTGGAACTGCAGCAATGGAATCGTCTGCCATGGAAGATACGAAGGGGATAATCATGATCCCCATCACTAGGCCAGCGGCCAGCGCGCTTTCGTTAGAGGCATTGGTAAGGCCGACTGAAAAGGCCAGATCACGTATTGCCGGGGCGACAGTGAGTGCGGCAAAATATCCGTAAACCACCGTCGGCACGCCTGCCAGCACTTCTAAGGCGGGCTTGATCCATGCACGCGTTCGGGGGCTGGCGTACTGCGTAAGGTAAATCGCGCTCATCAGGCCAAGCGGGATGGCGACAATCATTGCGATAATCGCGCCGATATAGATCGTTCCCCAAAATAACGGAATGGCGCCATAGCGCGTGCCATCAGGATTATCCGGATTGCTCATCGGATCAGGCCCCCAATGGGTCCCAAACAGGAAATCTATGGGGCTGACTGCGCCGAAGAAGCGCACGGTTTCAAATACCAGGCTGACAACAATACCAAGCGTTGTCAGGATCGCGACGAGCGATGCGAGTAGCAAGATGACCATTACCGCGCGTTCTACGCGCGTTCGGGCGGTGAAATTGGGTTTGACCCGCAGAAATGCCCACACCCCGGTCAGGAAGGCGATCACCAACGTGCAAAGGGCGCCGATCATATTATACCGTGAAATCGCAGCGCGGTAAGGTTCCACCAAGGCGTTGGCAGCTTGATTGAAAACGCCCACCGTATCGCCCATCGCCACCGATCGGGCATCACTTAGAATGGCATCGCGCTGGAAACCGAATGTAGGCAAGTCTGCCGCTGCTGGTGCGGCCAGCACCGCCTGGGTGACCAATTGCGGTGCAATTACCGACCACAGGCCGATGAATACCACAACCGGGATAACAATCCACAGCGCGACATACCATGCATGATATGTGGGCAAGGCTGCGATCCGTTTGGCGGAATTATCACGTTTGAAGGCCCAGGCGCGCGCGCGCGCCGCCAGCCATCCGGCAAGGCCAAGGCCCAGTGCCAAGACAAGCAGAATGGCTGGTGACATGCCTTGAGTTTATCCTACTTCAGTTCTGCGCCGGTAAGCGTAGTCAATTGAGTGGCGTTTGCCAGATTGGCCGCCATGACATCATCGGGGGATGCAACCAGACCGACTTTGGCAAGCGGGCCATCTTTGCTCCAGTTTTGGGTCCATTCTGTCATGAATTCCTGGAGGCCGGGGATGGCGCCCAGATGAGCCTTTTTCACATAAACAAACAGCGGCCGTGCGCCGGGATATGCAAATGTAGAAATGTTTGCATAGGTAGGGTCAACGCCGTTCATGGGCAGGCCCTGCACCCTGTCGGCATTTTCTTCAAGGTAGGAATAACCAAATACCCCGACAGCCTTGGAATTCCCTTCGATTTTCTGGACGATCAGATTATCTTGTTCCCCCTGATCGACATAGGCGCCGTCGGAACGCACCTCGGTGCACAATTGTTTATAGTGATCCTTATCACTGCCTTTCAGGGCCTTCATTGCCGGATCGGTCTTGCAGCCTGCTTCAAGGATCAGCTCTTTAAGCGCATCACGCGTTCCTGATGTTGATGGCGGCCCGTAAACAAGAATTTTTTCCGCTGGCAGTGATGAATCAACATCAGACCATAATTTGGCCGTCTGTTCTTTGCCAAAAGGCTGCGCGGCAATTGCTTTGTAAACAATTTCTGGCGACAGATTCATTGTTATGCCGCCAATGGCAGACGCAAAGGCAATGCCATCCAGGCCAACTTGCAATTCAATAATATCTGGCACGCCATTGGTTTGGCAGGATTCAAATTCTGATTTTTTCATCCGGCGCGAGGCATTGGCGATATCGGGCGTATTGGGGCCCACGCCGCCGCAGAATAGTTTCATTCCCCCGCCAGTGCCGGTCGATTCAATAATGGGCGAATTCATACCGGGATTGGATTGGACGAAGGTTTCTGCAACCTTTTTGGCGAATGGATAGACGGTCGAAGATCCGACCGCGCGGATCGAATCGCGGGTGCCGGCACTGCCGCCAGATTGTCCGCATGCCGAAAGGGCCATGGCCGAAGCCGTTAGTAAGCCGAAAGTCATCATAATACGCATGGATTGGGTACCTTTATTAATTCAAGCGCTGTTTTAATCATCCAGCCGGCTGAGCCGACCATGTTACAGCGCGCAGACAAAAGAAAGAGGGCTCGCTTAAAAATCCACTTGGGCGCGCACGCCGAATGAATTTACGCCGTAAGAAGTATCCCCCGGGGCCACCTGATAGGCAGCATTGCTATATTCCAAACGCCCGTAATTCATCATCAAACGGGTGTAAGCTGTGGGCGTCCAGATCAACGAGAAAAGGTAGCCATTCTGGGTGCCGCCAACGATTGGTCCGCTGTTGAGATCAAGATGATCATACCGCAGATTAACTTCGACTGCGCCGATGCCGCCTTTTCCAACCGGATTGGCAGGTTTTACCCGGCCAAATTTCCCGCCTTTGTAACCGCGTTTATCGCCGCTGGTTAGGAAATAGCCAACTTCGCCATATCCGCCAAAGAAGCCGGGGTCATTTGCCATCATTGGCGATCTTACTTCCTGCCAATATCCTTCCGCTGTCGCGTGGAAGGGGCCGCTTATCACCGCCGCTTCTGCGCCAAAACCGAATTCACTGTCGGCGGCGATGTTGCCGGTGTTGATAAAGCGGGTCGAGGTGAAGTGGACCAAGGGACGTTGGCGATAACGAACGCTGGAGCCTGCATCATTGAGCGAGGCATAATGCACTGATCCGCCCAGATGCAGCTGCGTTTCGCCCAATTTAGGCGTATAAACCGCGCGCCCGTCGATGCTCCAATCCTTGTTCGACAGGTCTCCCAAATTGTCGGTGAAGACACCGCCCTGCAACAAGAAATCTTTGCCGCTATATTGCACCGATGCACCGACCCGGCGTTCAAAGCCAAAGGCATCAGTAAATGCTGCGCGTTCGATCATGGTGGTGAAACGGCTGCTGTTTAATTCTTCCAGTGATTGGAAATTGTTATGCTGCCCAACCGTAAGAGTGAGCGGGCCATCCTTATAGTTGATGATCGCATCGGTGATTTCTGCCGAATTACCAGCGAAATCCACCTCGAACTTATATCCAAAGCCGCCTGGCATCGTGCCCTTTACCCCAAGGCGCGCACGCCGCAATTCATTTCCAAAACCATCAGCGCGCCCGGTTCCCGACGGGACATTGGTAAAGCCTGCATCATATTGCAGCCGCCCAAAGGGTTTGAATTTCCACCCGCCTTTGCCCTTTATTTCCGGGGCGCCTTTCCATGATATTTTTACATCGGGTTTGGCAGGAACGGCAGGGCTTGCAGACTGGGGCGCACTCGCCGTGTCGGTTTGTGCCTGCGCCAGATCCTGTTCAAGTTCATCCACCCGCGAGGCAAGGCGCGCCAGCTCGCTGTGCATTGCAGCCAATTCTTCTGGGCCTGTTTTTGCAGCTGTTCCTTGCGCCAGAACAGGGCTTGCAGCCAAACACATTGCCGCAGCCGACACCGTGCACATGAGACCATAATTACGCATCAATACTTCCTTGCTTTGCTATATCATTCTTGATCTGCATCGCTGTTATGATCGTAATTTTACGGTTTTGTGACAGGCCGGAGCCAGTTCGTGATTAAATGCGAATAATGGCGCATTAGGCCGCGATTGATGTCGGCGGTTTCGAGGCGCTTGTTCACTCTGCAGGCGGAAAGCGGACATCAACAGCTGTGCCGCGGCCCATTTCGCTGGTAATATCCAGCCTGCCGCGGTGGCGCTCAACGATATGTTTGACGATGGCCAGCCCAAGGCCAGTTCCGCCTGATGCCCGGCTGCGGCCCGGATCGGTGCGATAAAAACGCCTTGTGAGATGCGGGATATGTTCTGGCGCGATACCATCACCCTGATCGCGGACAGACAATCTAGTTCCGCCGTCTTCATCCTTGGCCAATGATACAGTCACATTTTGGTCCGCCGCGCCGTATTTCAGCGCATTATCAACCAGATTGCGGACCAATTGTTCGATTTGCCGGGTATCACCATGGATTGATATTTCTTCCGGACAATCGAAAATCACCCGGTCAATTCGTCCTTCGCCAGCGGCATCGTGGATGGAACGGGCAACCAGGTTTTTCAATTCGATCGTTTCGGCAGGCTCGTCATGCTTTTCCGCCTCTACCCGGGACAGGGACATCAGATCGCTGACCAGACTTTGCAGGCGCCGGGCCTCTGCCAGAATGGTGCCCAGAAATTTCTTCCGCATGGCTGGCGTTATTGTTTCATCATCATCGCTCAGCGTTTCAACATAACCGATGATCGACGCTAATGGCGTGCGTAGTTCATGGCTGGCATTGGCCACGAAATCAGTATGAGCGCGGCTGACCTGCGCCTCGGTAGTTTGGTTCATCAGTTCTATTACAGCGAAACGATCATCAATTTCCTGGCGGTTCATCCGCCAAATGTCCTTACGCCGGGCCAGACCATGGATGATGGCACTGCCGCGGCCCTGCCTGTCCAGCAATGCGATGGCTTCGGGGTGGCGGAATGCAACGCGAACATCCTGTTCCAGAATGTGATTGCCCAGCACCTTTTGGGCGGCATCGTTTGCAATGGTCACCCTGTTGCGGTCGGTCATCATAATCGGGGTGGCGGAATGTTTGATCAATTGGCTGACGGTTGCCTGATTGAATGTGCTCTTGCGTTCCACTGTGACCGCTGGCGGCGCACTGGCCGTCACGAGGAATAAAGAGCCGGCCCAAACAAGAAAGGCAGTCAGAACCAACCAAAGGCCAGCCCCGGACAGCGCCATCGCCAAGCATGTTGCCAGCGCGATAAAGATACCAGGCCAAGGAATTGTTCGCTGATGCTGCATGGTTGGAACCTAGCGGGATTGATGGGCGTTCGCCACCGCCAGATACCATGTGAATTGCAAAAAATTGGGGCGAGTCCGATAGTGGGGTCCGATTGCGGGGATAAGGGAAGGGCTGACGGGGAGTAAGGCCAATGGCCGCCCTATATGATGGATGCTGCCCGTTGGCCGGATCGCAAGGATGCGCTGCTGAATTCCTTTATATATTTTGGTGCCTGACAAATGGCGAATTTTTGTTCTGAACGCGGTTCCGATTCGCTCAGCCCCGTGTTTTCATGGCTCTTAGGTTTATTGATCGCAGACGATTCGCATCGAAAAATCGTTTTTGGCATACAAATGTCTGATAAAAGGGGCAGTTTTTCCCTGCCAAGTCCCCACTAAGCCGTTGCAATATACGCAAAAGCAGGAAGTGGTGACCCCTACGGGATTCGAACCCGTATTTCAGCCGTGAAAGGGCCGCGTCCTAACCCTTAGACGAAGGGGCCATACCGATGGTGTTCCAAAGGTGAGGGCGCGCAATTAGGCATCGCAGGCACCGGCGTCAAGGCGAGTTTTCAGGATAAATAACATATCGGGTCAATCAGCCCATGCGGCATCTTCCAAATGAAGCTCTGCCTGAGGCCGGCTGCCCCAATCATCAATCTTGGCGCGGCCCGCCAACCAGACCATCCGGCCCCGCGATCCGTGCAGCAAAGCCTGCCCCATTTCACTTTCCGCTGCGCGAAATGCAATGGCCTTAAATGATTTGCCATCCTGCCCTGCAGCGATCAGGCGGACATGGTCGGTGCCCACAATATCGACCTTCACCAAACGCACAGGGCCCACTGCAACCCGCGGTCCGGGCCAACCAATGCCGAATGGCCCGGCGCTATCCATCGTTTCAACCAGAGACGGCGTCAGCCCCCCCGGCGCAAGTGCAAGGTCCAGCTTCATGGCCTGTTCTGCCATTGCCATGCCCACCGCTTTGCCCAATTGTTGATCGAGCCAGTCCGACAGCGGTTCGAGTTGATCATTTTCAATTGTCAGCCCCGCCGCCATCGCGTGCCCACCGCCTGCCACCAATAGGCCCATGTCGCGCGCGGCAATGATCGCAGCGCCCAAATCAACCCCGGAAATCGATCGCCCCGATCCTTTGCCCTGGCCGGTTTCATCATCAAGAGCGATGACCAGCGCCGGCTTTCCGGTTTTTTCCTTGATCCGCCCGGCCACAATCCCGATCACTCCGGGATGCCAGCCGCGGCCTGCCACAACGATCACAGAACGATTGTGCTGGGCGGCAAGTTGGCTTTCGGCGGCTTCCTGCACTGATGCTTCGATAGCGCGGCGTTCTTCGTTTAATTGGGAAAGCTGCGCAGCAATATCGGCCGCTTCTTGGGCATCTTGGGTGGTGAGCAATCGTACACCCAATGTCGATTCGCCAACCCGCCCGCCCGCGTTGATCCGTGGGCCCAGCGCAAAACCAAGATCGCTGCAGGCGGGCGCGCGTTTCAACCGGCTTGCGTCGATCAATGCGGCGATCCCGGTATTCTCGCGCCGCGCCATTATCTTTAAACCTTGCGCGACAAAGGCTCTGTTGAGCCCGTGCAGCGCGGCCACATCCGCCACTGTTCCAAGCGCCACCAGATCAAGCAATGAAAACAGATCTGGCGGTGTTCGATCCTCAAAAAATCCGCGCTCGCGCAGTGTTCGAACAATTGAAATGGCCAATAAAAATGCCACGCCCACCGCTGCCAGATGGCCATGCGCCGCGCCAATGTCACTTTCGTCCAGCCGGTTGGGATTTACCAAGGCGGCCGCTGCGGGCAATTGGGCGGAACATTTATGATGATCCACAACGATCACATCGACCCCGGCTGCATGGGCCTGCGCCAGTGCATCATGGGCCATTGCGCCGCAATCGACCGTGACGATCAGGCTGGAGCCTTCCTTAGCCAATCGAACCAATGCTTCGCCGCTGGGGCCATACCCTTCTAGCAGGCGGTCGGGGATGTAATATTGCGCGTCATGGCCAAGGAGCCGCAGCAGCCGGATTAGCAAGGCTGCGCTGGTCGCTCCATCGACATCGTAATCACCGTAAATGGTGATGGCTTCGCCGCCCAAAACCGCTTGGGCGATGCGTTCTGCCGCCGAATCCATATCCTGAAATTCTGATGGGTCAGGTAAAAAGCCCCGCAGCGTCGGGCTGCGCTGACGTTCAATATCTGCATGGGGTACACCGCGAGACAACAGCAATTGCGTGACAATATCGTTGCCCAAACTAGAAATCTGGCCAAATTCCGGGACATGTCCGGCATCGGAAAGCTGGCTGGTGACATCCATATTGCCGCCGCGCCAATGCCACGCCTTGCCTGAAAGGGAATTTGTAACACCAAAAACGGGGGATCGTGTGCGCGAAGCCATATTACCTTCCTATAGGATGCAGCAGCGCGCGCAAAGTGGGGGGAATTGACAATCAACATCAGTGCGCCGCAAATGCGGCGATGAATACCCCACGTCCTCCATTATTGATTGTCTGGCACAGCCGGACAGGGGCAAGCCAGGCGATGGCTGAGGCCGCGGCATCGGGCGCAGGTGCAGGCGCGGGCGTGGATGCAGGATCGCAGGTCATGATTTTACCGGCGGCGCAGGTAACGCCGCGCCACTTTTTGGAGTGCGGGGCCTATTTATTTGTCTGCCCGGAAAATCTTGGCAGCATGAGCGGGTTGATGAAAGAGATGTTCGATCGCTGCTATTACCCATTATTGGGCCAGATCGAGGGGCGATCTTATACTACATTAATTGCCGCGGGCTCTGATGGGGAGGGTGCCCAGCGCCAGATAGAACGTATTGCGACGGGCTGGAGGCTGCGGCGGGTGGCCGATCCCCTGATCGTAAATCTTGGTGCCCAAAGTGTGGAGGCAATTCTTGCGCAAAAGGCTGTGGCGCCGCGTGAATTGGTGAAATGTCGAGAGGTTGGCGCTGCGTTTGCCGAAGGCTTGGCGCTTGGAGTGTTCTAAAATGGTGCATCCATATCGGATTAAACACTTTTTCGGGGACTCGACGCGCCGCTGAATTCCGGCCAAATGGGCATTGGACAGTTACTAGAGGGCTCAGGACAATCGAGCGTCGAGCGGATATAGAAAGCCTGGATCGATCAACGGGAATCCTGCTTCTTTTCGAAAGCGGGAAACGCCCCGATGTGTGCGCCATCCACGATGCAGTGGCCGATTTGCCCGATATCACAATCAGCCTTGATCCAACTACAATATCCACCGGCATCCGATCGGATTTGGCGCAAGAAACCAAGCTTCTTTCTGACGAAATGGCGCCGGACTGGGTTGAAATAGTATCGCACGGGCTGACATTTGACCTCCTCGATCTTGCGCCTGGACAGAGCATCACTGTCCCGCAAGCCAATTATAGGTTTGATTGCCCGCCCGATCTGTTTGAACATAATCTTGAGGCGCTGCGCCTTGTGCCGGGGCCGCATCTCAGCGGCGGGGAAAACAGCCTGCCGGTGGTGCGGGTTTTGGCGGGGGCCGCATCAGGATTGTCTGCTGCCCTATCTGCGCTGGCATTGTTCTGGCCGCCATCAGGGGGATTGATCGGACCGGCATTCTTTCGTTCTGCCATCAACACTTGGGCCGCAGGCGGGGCATTCCCGGCACTGGGCCTGACAGGCTTTAAACAAATGGCTGACGGCGGAATGCAGAGCGTAGGGTTGGCATTTTTCACGGGGCAGGAAATTCGCCTCGAACCAGATTTTGCGGCCGACACGATTGCCGCCACGCAATTGGGGGTCAGGCTGGTGAACCAGCTTGTCCAGCGCGGTACGTTGCAACAATCAGAGGCGATTACAGCGCCGGATGGCAGCCAATTGCGGTTGGAACCATCGGGCAACGGCCGATTTGTACGCGTCTGGCGCGGTTAGCTGCTTAAGCCTTCTTTGCCATGATTGAAGGCATTGAAGGCAGGGCGAAGAATAATTGCGAAGCGATTTAACCGTGAGACAATCGAAACGGTGTGCGGGTGATTGCATTCACCCCTTGCGCATCGGCCCCCGCGGTAGGGATGTGATGCAGAGGCAATTGGATTGCGGTATCAACTGGGGCCCTTGATCTTCACGGCAAGGTCAATTTGTGCCTGAAGATATTCCGCCTCAAGCTGGTCGACCCGGCCGGCCACACTTTCAATTTTTTTGATCATGCCAATTCCTTGGCCCGACCCCCAAATATCTCTCCACGCCTTGGCCTCGCTATTGCCGGAGGAACCAAAATCCAGCTTGCCAATATCGCCATCGGGCAGATTGTCAGGGTCCATTCCTGCGCGTTCAATCGAAGCGCGCAAATAATTGCCATGCACCCCGGTAAACAGACTGCTGTAAACAATATCGTCTGCGGTACCTTTTACGATCTCGTCCTTATAATCTGGCTGGGCATTGGCTTCTTCGGTCGCGATCCAGGGGGATCCAATATAGGCGAAATCGGCCCCCATTGCCTGCGCTGCCAGAACCGAACGGCCATGCGAAATCGATCCGGATAAGGCCACAAGCCCGCTGAACCAACTGCGGATTTCCTGCATCAGCGCGAAGGGGGACTGGACACCGGCATGCCCGCCAGCACCAGCGCCAACCGGGATCAGGCCATCAGCCCCTTTCTCGATCGCTTTGCGCGCATATTTGTCGTTAATCACATCATGCAGCACAATTGCGCCCCATTGATGCGCCGCGTGGAACACCTCTTCCTTTGCGCCCAGCGATGTGATCAACAGCGGGACCTGCCATTTGGCGCATATGGCCATGTCTTGTTCCAGCCGGTTATTGCTTCGGTGGACGATCTGGTTAACTGCAAAGGGTGCTGCGGGGCGATCGGGATTGTCGCGATTATGGGCGGCCAGCTCTTCGGTGATCTGGTGCAGCCATTCATCCAATTGTGATATTGGCCGCGCATTGAGAGAGGGGAAAGAGCCTACGATCCCAGCCTTACATTGCGCGATCACCAGCTCTGGCCCGGAAATAATAAACAGGGGCGAACCAATGATCGGTAGGCGCAGATTTTCAAATGGCGTGGCAAGCGGCATGAAATGCTCCGTTGCAAAAGGAAACTTGTGCTCGGTCTATGTGGTGTAACCCGCATTGTCGAGGTGGGGGGAGTGAATTTGCTGGCCGCCCTGAGCTGATTATTCAGCATCAGGGCGGCCATTGCATGATTCAGTAGGCCGATTAGGCTTTCTTGGCCAAGGCCGAATTTGCTGCGCTTAACACCGCCCGCACACTGGCGGTGGCGATATCTTCATCGATCCCGCAGCCCCAGATTTTTTGGCCGCTGGCATCGGTGCATTCAAGATAGGCCGCAGCCCGGGCATCTGAACCTTGGGAAAGCGCATGTTCGCAATAGTCGACCACTTCCAATTCCAGGCCGAAGGCTTCTTGCAATGTCGCGATGACAGATGAAATCAATCCGTTCCCGCGCCCGCTTACCTGCTGTGCCTTTCCATCGACCTCGATGGTTCCGGTAAACATTCTTGTGCCATCTCTGGCACGGCTTTCCTCATAATCCACGAGCTGGAAATACTTGTCGCTGGTTTGCACGAAATAGGCCCCGCGGAATGCCTGCCAAATATCGGCGGCGTTCAGCTCGCGGCCCAATTCATCAGCCATGCGTTGCACGTGGGGCGCAAAATCAGCCTGCATTGCCTTGGGCAGTTTGAGGCCTTGATCCTGTTCCAGAACCCATGCGAACCCGCCTTTGCCGCTTTGGGAATTAACCCGGATTACGGCTTCGTAATTGCGGCCCAAATCGGCAGGATCAATGGGTAGGTAAGGCACCCGCCACAATTCGTCATTTTGTTGTTCGCGGGCGGCAAAACCCTTTTTGATCGCATCTTGGTGGCTGCCTGAAAATGCAGTGAACACCAATTCGCCGCCATAAGGGTGGCGCTGGTGAACGGGCAGTTCGTTGCAATATTCCACCGTTTCGATCACCCGATCAATGTCGGAAAAATCAAGGGCGGGGTCGATACCCTGCGTATACATATTGAGGGCGACCGTCACGAGGCAGCAATTGCCAGTGCGTTCACCATTACCAAACAGGCAGCCTTCCACGCGGTCTGCACCGGCCATCAAGCCCAATTCTGCTGCAGCAACACCGGTTCCGCGATCATTGTGCGTGTGCAAACTGATTACAGCGGCTTCGCGGTTGGGCAAATTGCGGCAGAAATATTCGATCTGGTCGGCATAGATATTGGGTGATGCCGCCTCAACCGTGGCGGGCAGGTTGAGGATGATTGGACGTTCCACTGTCGGCTGCAGAACTTGCATGACAGCTTCGCAAACCTCGATACTGAAATCGAGTTCGGCGGTGGAGAATGTTTCCGGGCTATATTGAAAATGCCATTGGGTCGCGGGGCGTGCAGCCGCCTCGTCGCGCATAATTTTCGCGCCATTTATGGCGATCTGGCGAACTTCATCCTTCGTCATCCGAAATACAATATCGCGCCATGCAGGGCTGAGCGCATTGTACATATGGACAACGCCGGCATGCACCCCGTCAAGACTGTCAAAGGATGTCTTGATCAGATCCTGCCTCGATTGGGTCAGCACCTGAACCACGACATCGTCGGGTATATTGCCAGAATCCACCAGCCCCCGGATGAAGTCAAATTCGGTTGCCCCAGCGCTGGGGAAGCCGACCTCAATCTCCTTCACCCCGATTTCAACCAGAAGGTCGAAGAAACGCTGTTTCTTGGCGCTGTCCATTGGATCAACAATCGCCTGATTGCCATCGCGCAAATCGGTGGAAAGCCAGCGGGGCGGGGCAGTGATCACCTGTGATGGCCATTGGCGATCGGGCAGGTTGATCTGCGGGAAAGGTTGATATTTCCGCGTTGGATCGCGCAACATTTTTGGGGGTATATTCATGATTAGAAATTCTCGGATTGAAACAGTGTTAAGGCGGCGGTTTTCAAGTCCCTTGGGCGCTGATGGCGCACCGGTTCAGGCCACGCCAAAGCTCACACCCAAGGGCGCATAAGTCGCAATAGTAGGCCAAGACGCTGTTTCATCGCCTGTCTCTATGCGCAATGACATGGCATCTGTCCACCCGATTTACTCAGGCTTGCCGTCAAATATTTGTTCCCATTGAAGCTTCGTATGCTTGTTCAGCGCGCGCGTAACGCATAACAAGAAGATATGAACGATGAAATCAAACCCTTCACGCTGGCCGTGCCCCAATCTGATTTGGAACGCCTTTATCAAAAGATTGATGCAGTGCGTTGGCCAGAGCAGGAACCTGTCCAAGATTGGTCGCAAGGCACACCGCTGAAACAAATTCGTGCACTGGTTGATCATTGGCGGCATCATTATAATTGGCGCGCTTGCGAGGCGTATTTGAACTCGCTTGGGCAGTTCACGACTGAGATTGATGGGGTGGACATCCATTTTCTGCATGTTCGATCAGCCCATGAAAACGCGCTGCCGATCATTTTGACGCATGGCTGGCCTGGTTCAATAGTGGAATTTCTTGGGGTAATTGAACGCTTTACCCAACCGGAGAAATATGGCGGAACGCCAGATCAGGCATTTCATGTTGTTGTACCCTCCTTGCCCGGTTTTGGCTTTTCTGGAAAGCCGACGGAAACTGGCTGGGGGGTCGAGAAGATCGGACAGAGTTGGGCCATCTTGATGGATCGGCTTGGCTATGATGATTGGGTGGCGCAAGGCGGCGACTGGGGTTCCGCAGTGACCATGGAAATAGGCCGGCAGGCCCCCAAGGGTTGCCGCGGCATTCATTTGAATATGGTAACAGTCCCCCCGACCGCTGAAGATTTGACCAGCACGGACCCGGCGATGCGCAAGGCGATTGAAGGGATGGAATTCTATCGCGATTGGGATTCGGGATATTCCAAACAGCAAAGCACCCGCCCTCAAACTATCGGATACAGTCTAGTCGATTCGCCTGTCGGATTGGCGGCTTGGATTTATGAGAAGATGTATGCGTGGACCGACAATGATGGTTCCCCGCTTGATGCGCTGAGCATGGATGCGATACTCGATAATTTAATGCTCTACTGGCTGCCCGGCACAGGGGCTTCTGCTTCGCGTCTTTATTGGGAAAGCTTTGGCAAATCTCGCGAAGGGCCGGTGAAACTGCCGGGCGGGGCAAGTTTGTTCCCGGCGGAAATTATCCCTGCGCCGCGCGCATGGGCAGAACGGCTGATACCCGATCTTGTCTATTGGAATGCGGCCGACAAGGGCGGCCATTTTGCTGCGTGGGAACAGCCTAAGATATTTGTTGAAGAGATACGAAACTGTTTCGCGAATATGCGTTAAGTCGCGGCTGCAACGCTGGTGGCTAGGCCGCCTAGCTGAGCCAAAAAAAGGGGCAGGGGGGAGAGTTTCCCACCTGCCCCTTTTTTGTCTTTTCGTTTTGGATCAGTTTTTGGCCTTATCGACCAGCTGATTTTGGGCGATCCAAGGCATCATTGCCCGCAGCTGAGAGCCGACCTGTTCAATCGGATGGGCTGCAGCGGCCTTGCGGCTTGCCTTTAGTTCAGGTTGGCCGGCACGATTATCAAGCACGAAGTCTTTTACGAAACGCCCTGCCTGAATATCTGCCAGAACCCGCTTCATTTCCGCCTTGGTTTCTTCGGTAATGATGCGTGGGCCAGTTTTGATATCGCCATATTCAGCAGTGTTGCTGATGGAATAACGCATGTTTGCGATGCCGCCTTCATACAGTAGATCGACGATCAGCTTGGTTTCATGCAAGCATTCAAAATAGGCCATTTCTGGCGCGTAGCCGCCTTCAACCAATGTTTCAAAACCCGCCTGGATCAGATGGGTGATGCCGCCGCACAAAACGGCCTGTTCGCCGAACAGATCGGTTTCGCATTCTTCGCGGAATGTTGTTTCGATGATCCCGCTGCGCCCGCCGCCAACGGCAGATGCATATGACAGCGCCAGAGCATTGGCGTAATTATTGCCTTTGGCCGCGCTGCCTTCCGCTTCTTGAGCAACTGCGAAAAGGCAAGGCACGCCGCCGCCTTTTACATATTCGCTGCGCACTGTGTGGCCCGGCCCCTTGGGGGCAACCATGAACACATCAAGATCAGGGCGCGCTTCGATCAAACCGAAGTGGATGTTGAGCCCGTGAGCGAATGCCAATGCAGCGCCAGGCACCATGTTGGCGGCCAGATCTTTTTCCCAAATTTCCGCCTGATGTTCATCAGGAGCCAGCACCATTATAACATCAGCCCATTTCGCAGCTTCTGCGTTGGATAAAACCTTGAAGCCAGCGGCCTCTGCCTTTTTGGCAGTGGCTGAACCTTCGCGCAGTGCGATGGCGACTTGTTTTACGCCAGAATCGCGCAGATTTTGCGCATGGGCATGTCCTTGGCTGCCATATCCGATCACGGCAATTTTCTTGTCTTTGATCAGTTCTTGGTCGGCATCGGCGTCGTAATAAACTTTCATTTTCAACCTTTCGTCATCCCAGTTTCCGCCGGGATCGCTATCAATCCAGTTTCGCCCTGCAAGGCGTAGAGCCCAACATGTGCTGGGCAAAATTATTGCTTAGGCACTCTTCGCGCCGCACATCATTCCGGCAATACCTGTTCGCCCGACTTCGACTAGCCCCAGCTCGCGCATCAAGGCAATGAAACTGTCGATTTTGTCTGGTTCACCGGTTAATTCAAAAATGCAGCTGGTTGGCGCTGTATCAGCGATCCGTGCGTCAAACTCATCCGCCAGCCGTAATGCCTGGGCCCGCTGTTCATCGTTACCGGCAATTTTGATCAACGCCAATTCGCGTTCAACATGCTGGCCCGTTTCGGTCAGGTCAATGACCCTGTGAACAGATACAAGCCGTTCCAATTGTGCGCAGATCTGTTCGCTGATGGCTGGCGCGCCGTGTGTAACGATCGTTATCCGGCTGATCGCATGGTTTTCTGATATGTCGGCCACGGTCAGACTGTCGATATTATAACCGCGCGCGGTGAACATGCCTGCGATCCGCGCAAGGATGCCTGCCTCATTATCCACCGTGACGGCGAGGACATGGCGTTCTGAATCGGCCTGTTGGATTTTCATCACACTAATGTTCCTATACCAACGCTTTGGCTTCATCATCCATCGTGCCGCTGGCCTTATCGCCATATATCAGCATTTC
>Ga0209345_10001116_pt1 | contig 33038 bp, 22 predicted proteins | sample Cruoilmetagenom7_FD_187294 | JGI IMG/M metagenome (GOLD analysis project Ga0209345, IMG submission 187294) | Oil polluted marine microbial communities from Coal Oil Point, Santa Barbara, California, USA - Sample 7 (SPAdes) (version 2) | ecosystem: Environmental > Aquatic > Marine > Oil seeps ...
TAAAATCAACATGGGCAGGCGTGTTGCTCCAAGTTGAGAGCGCTGCCGAGAGCGTTTTTCTTTCCCGCTTTATTCGCTCCATATCCATTTTATTTGGATTGATTAGGCGTTTATTTTTAGCGGTTTTTTTTAACGTAATATACTGCGCTGGGTAAGTTTTAGCGGTGATATTAAATGATGTGAGTTGCCCGGTACTCTGATTGCTTACTTGATGTGTTCCCGGTTTTTCAGATAAAGGTATTCCAATAATGGCTAGCCATTTATTGTCTTTAAATACGGTTAATACCTTACGTTTATTGTAGTAAATGCTTGGTTGTGTTGTCGAGTCGAGAGGCACAACAGCGACCCCACCGGGAACGGGCTGGTGTTGAGGGAATGCGTTGGCTAGCCCTGAAAGGAGTATACCAGCGAGTATTAGTTGGAATTTAATTGTTTTCATTAATGGCTTCTATGCTTGTTTTTAATGTCCCATCAATTAATTGAATATTGATTTTATCGCCCAAGGTAAGGTGTTGGGTGGACTTGACGATTGTACCATCGCTGTCACGTTTGCTGATGCTATAGCCCCTAGAAAGGGTGGCTAAAGGGCTGAGTGTTTCTAGGCCCCTATTGCAGTCTGTAAAACGAATTCTAGCGCGTTGCAGTTGATGCTCAATCAGCATGGGTACGCGCTGTTGAATGAAGGCTAAACGCTGCTGTAAGGTATAGATATGCTGAATGGGGTTGCTTTTAAGTAATCTTGACTTGAGTTCAGCAAAACGTAATTGATACTGCTGTAAAATTTGCTTAGGTGTCAGCATTAAACGCAGTTGGTAATCATCAAGCCGCTGCGCGTGCATTTGCAGTTGTACCCCAGGGTGAGCACGTTTTAGGCGATGATAACATTGTGATAATTGTTGATTTTTATCAGATAAGTCACGTGTTATCTCAGCGCTTAATTGTTTTGCTAAATAATTTAGGTGACTGAGCCATTGGTGCTGATCGGGGCTAACTTGTTCTGCTGCCGCTGAAGGCGTCGGTGCACGATAATCGGCAACAAAGTCGGCAATAGTGAAATCGACTTCATGTCCAATCGCGCTGATGATGGGTAGAGATGAATGATAAATGGCGCGAGCAACAATTTCCTCGTTGAATGCCCATAAATCTTCTAAAGAGCCACCACCACGTGCAACGATTAGCACGTCACAATCTTTACGCTTATTAGCTAGCTCAATCGCATTGACAATTTCCTTTTTAGCACCATCACCTTGAACGGTAACGGGGTAAATAAGGACGGGTAAAGAAGGGAATCGGTTATTTAGGACAGTTAAAATATCATGGATAGCCGCGCCACTTGATGAAGTGATTACGCCCAACTTTTTTGCAAGTGCTGGCAGTGGTTTTTTATGAGTTTGATCATACAGTCCTTCGTTCGAAAGCTTTTGTTTTAATGCCTCATATTGCCGCTGCAGATCACCTTCGCCAGCTGTTTGCATTTGCTCAACAATGAGCTGGAAGTTGCCACGTGCTTCGTACAAGCTAACCCTGGCTTTTAACATCACGCGCATGCCATTGTCTGGCTTGAATCCTGTTTTACGAAGCGACATACGAAACATCGCGCACTGTACTTGGGCCTTGCTGTCTTTTAGCGTGAAGTAGATGTGTCCAGAAGCAGGCCGAGATAGGTTGGAAATTTCACCCTCAATACTCAGCGTTAAGAACGTCCCCTCAAGTAACAGACGGGTTTCTCGGCAAAGTTCAGAGACGCTATAGATATGTGTGTTGTCGTGCATAAAACCGGAAATATAGGTATAGAGATGATAATTAATGGAGCATACCTTATAATGAGCTGCTTTTTCTACGACAAGCCCAAAGATATTATGCGATTCGAACAAGAAGCCTTAACATTTGATGATGTTTTATTGGTGCCGGCACACTCAACGGTGCTCCCTCGAGACGTTAGCCTAAAAACACAGCTCACCCGTGGTATTTCGCTGAATATACCCATTCTTTCAGCTGCGATGGATACAGTGACAGAAGCGCGCTTAGCGATTACCTTGGCGCAAGAAGGTGGCATAGGGATTATTCACAAAAACATGACGGCGGAGCAACAAGCGCTTGAAGTGATGAAAGTGAAACGCTTTGAAAGTGGCGTTGTTAACGACCCCATTACAGTGTCATCAGATACCACGATTCGTGAAGTAATGGCCTTGACACGCAAACACAATATCTCAGGAGTTCCGGTTGTTAATGGCACAGACCTTGTGGGTATTGTGACCAGTCGCGATTTACGGTTTGAAACCCACTTAGATGGCTTGATTGAATCAGCCATGACGCCTAAAGAAAAGCTTGTCACTGTTCAAGAAGGGGCGAGTAAAGAAGAGGTCATTGGCCTGCTGCATAAACACCGTATTGAAAAAGTGTTGGTGGTTAATAAAAACTTCAAACTTTGTGGCATGATTACCGTTAAGGATATTCAAAAAGCAAAAGATTACCCCCAAGCTTGTAAAGATAGCGAAGAACGCCTTCGCGTTGGGGCGGCTGTTGGTACAGGGCAAGGTACAGAAGAGCGTATTGCTGCATTAGTGGATGCAGGTGTTGATGTGGTGATCGTAGATACTGCTCATGGCCATTCGCAAGGGGTGCTGGATCGTGTTTCCTGGGTCAAAAAGAACTATCCAAACTTGCAGGTAATTGGTGGCAATATTGCTACCGCAGAAGCTGCATTAGCTTTGGTGGATGCAGGTGCAGATGCCGTTAAAGTAGGCATTGGCCCAGGTTCAATTTGTACAACACGTATTGTGGCCGGTGTTGGCGTGCCGCAAATAACGGCGGTTGATAATGCCGTTCAGGCATTGAAGGGAACCGGTGTTCCTGTTATTTCTGATGGTGGCGTGCGTTACTCTGGTGATGTGGCGAAAATAATTGCTGCAGGCGCTAGTTCGGTGATGCTCGGAAGTCTATTAGCTGGAACAGAGGAAGCGCCGGGTGAAGTAGAGTTGTTTCAAGGGCGTTCTTACAAAAGCTATCGAGGAATGGGCTCGTTAGGTGCGATGTCTCAGCAAGAAGGCTCTAGTGACCGTTATTTCCAAGAAAGCAGTGAAACTGAAAAGCTTGTGCCTGAAGGTATTGAAGGCCGAGTCCCTTATAAAGGGTCAATGGTCAGCATTGTGCACCAGCTTATCGGCGGATTGCGCTCGAGTATGGGTTATACCGGTTGTGAAAGCATTGATGTCATGCAACACAAGGCGAAATTTGTTCGAGTAACGAGTGCAGGTATGCGTGAAAGTCATGTTCATGACGTTACGATTACTAAAGAAGCACCTAATTATCGTACTGAACGATAACAAAGAGGTTTAGTTTGAATACACAAGACATTGGGGATATCCATTCTCATAAAATTCTTATTTTGGATTTTGGTTCGCAGTACACGCAGCTTATTGCTAGACGTGTGCGGGAAATTGGCGTTTATTGCGAAATTTACCCATACGATGTAGACGATCAAGCGATCAGCGATTTTAATGCCAACGGGGTTATTTTATCAGGTGGGCCAGAGACTGTTACAGAAAGTAATGCACCGAAGGCTGCTGACGTTGTTTTTGATTTAGGGGTTCCTGTACTCGGTATTTGCTACGGCATGCAAACCATGGCCGCACAAATGGGCGGGCGTGTTGAAGCATCACAGCATAAAGAGTTTGGTCATGCCAGTATCCGAGCCCGCGGTCACAGTGAGTTATTGACAGATATTGAAGATCACGTGACGGCTGAAGGTTTCGGTATTTTAGACGTATGGATGAGCCACGGTGATAAGGTGGTTGAACTACCTGATGGCTTTAAGCTTATGGCGAGTACCGACAGTGCACCCATTGCCGGTATGGCAAATGAAGAAAAGCACTTCTACGGATTACAATTTCATCCAGAAGTGACCCATACTAAACAAGGCGGTCGAATATTGAGCCGCTTTGTATTGGATATTTGTCAGTGTGAAGCGCTATGGACATCAAGAAATATTATCGATAGCAGTATTGCTGCGGTACAACAGCAGGTTGGTGATGAGCAGGTTATACTTGGCTTGTCTGGCGGGGTTGATTCCTCAGTGGTTGCTGCGATGTTGCATAAGGCCATTGGTGACCAGCTTGTTTGTGTTTTCGTTGATACGGGTTTGCTTCGCCTTAATGAAGGTGATCAAGTCATGTCCATGTTTGCTGAACATATGGGCGTTAACGTTATTCGTGTCAATGCCGAACAGCGTTACCTTGATGCGCTAGAAGGGGTGTCTGACCCAGAACAAAAACGCAAAATTATCGGCAACCTATTCATTGACATATTTGATGAAGAGTCTGCCAAGTTAAGCAGCGCCAAATGGTTAGCTCAAGGTACAATTTACCCTGATGTTATCGAGTCTGCGGGCTCTAAAACAGGCAAAGCACATTTAATTAAGTCACACCATAATGTGGGCGGTTTACCCGACGATATGAAGTTGAAGCTGGTTGAACCCTTACGCGAATTGTTTAAAGATGAAGTTCGCCAAATTGGTGTTGAGTTAGGTTTACCTGCCGACATGGTTTATCGTCATCCCTTCCCAGGTCCTGGGCTTGGTGTACGTATTTTAGGTGAGGTGAAAAAACAATACGCCGACTTATTGCGTTTAGCCGACGATATTTTCATTAGCGAATTGTATAAGCACGATTTATATCAACAAACCAGTCAGGCATTTGCGGTATTTTTACCGATAAAATCTGTTGGTGTGACCGGTGATGGTCGTCGTTATGAATATGTTATTGCATTACGTGCAGTTGAAACGATCGACTTTATGACAGCGCGTTGGGCACATCTCCCGTATGACTTTTTAGGTCATGTATCGAACCGCATAATTAACGAAATATCCGGTATTTCTCGAGTGACCTATGATATTTCAGGAAAGCCACCTGCTACGATAGAATGGGAATGATTTTATGTCTGGCACTGGCTGGCACCAGCAAGCAATCATTCAAACATAACCCATTGTAATTTATGGTTTTTTTATGCATACCTGATACTGATAGGCACTCTCTAGTACGACCAAGCGGGTTTTTAATGGTAGAAGCCATGGTATCGTTGCTTTCGAGATCAGGGCTCCGATAAAATACCATGCCATGTATCCGGGCCATTAATGCTATACAAAATTTCAAGTCGTTGATATAAGCATATAGATTAGAAAAACATACCATAAAAAAATCATGGTATTTTTAACCTCAGGAGGACTTGTGCTACTGACGGATACCAAGTTGTGAAACTTGAAGCTCCAGGGCAAACTCTACAAGGCGAACGAACGCGGTGAGCTCTATGTGGCGGTGATACCAACGGGAGGTTTCACTTTCAAATACAACTACTCGATCAGCGATCGACAGAGATGCTGACGATAGGCCTGGGGATGGCAAGCGTGGCATCATGCTCTCAGAGACTCGAGAGCGACTCAGGGATGCAAAGAAGATGATTGCAGCCGGGAAATTACTGGCCAGAGAGAGGGGATGCGATAAGGCATGCGGGGGGATTCCAAGACATTCGGGGTGTGGGCAGAAATATGGATTCACCTCATGTGACTTCCGGTAGCGCTTGCTCAGGGTCATCCGCGGCAAGCTCTGCACCAATCCAGCGATCCATGACTGTACACGCGGTCAGATCACCACTGACATTGACCGTTGTCCGACACATATCCAGAATACGGTCGACACCGAGAATCAGAGCAATACCGGTGGTGGGTACGCCGACACCCTGCAGTATGGTGGCAAGTATGACGATCCCTACGCCGGGGGTACTGGGTGTACCGATGGAAGCACCGACAGTGGTTGCGGTAAGCAGTAATAAATCGCTCACGGAAAGATCAATGCCAAAGACCTGGGTTAAAAACACAGCCGCTATTACTTGATACAGCGCTGTACCGTCCATGTTGATCGTCGCCCCTAGGGGAACGATAAATTGAGCAATGGATTTGCGCACGCCCAGTTTCTCGTGGGCCGTTTGCATGGACAGTGGCATTACCGCAGCAGAGCTTGAGGTGGAAAAAGCCAGTAGCTGAGGTTCGCGGATGGCACGCAGAAAGGCCCCCGGCGCTTTCTGCGCTACAAACATCACAATCAGAATATAGGTCCCCAGCAACAGCAGTAGTCCGAGTAACACGCTGGCAACATACACCGACATACCGAAAATAGCGTCCATACCGATGCGAATGGTAATGTCACAAAGTAGACCGAAAACCGCCAACGGAGCAATCATCATCGCCCAGTTGACGATTTTCAGCGTGAGTGCCTGGATACTGCTTAACAGATCGAGGATTAGTTTATTCTCACGTTCTTCCAGCGCGAGCAAGGCCACACCGATAAAAATGGCATACACCACAATAGCGAACATATCTTTGTCGATAAGTGATTTCGACGGATTCTCCGGCACCATTTTCACAATGCGCTGCGGGAGGCTGATGTCTTGTGGTTCGATATGGCTAGTAGTAACGGTGCTTGGAGTATCGCCGACCATGGATTGCACCAGTTCGGCATCGATGTAGTTGCCAGGGCGCAACAGGGTTGCCACAGTGATGCCGAGCACGACAGCGATTGTGGTGGTGGCAATAAAGTAAGGCACGATTCGTAGACCTGCCTTTTTCAGAAAAGCCGCATCACCACTGGAAGTAATGCCGAGAATGATCGAGGAAATCACCAGGGGTATCACTACCATCTGGATTACCGTCAGGAATAATTGTCCGGGCAGGGCAAACCATTGCGCCAGGTCGTAAGCCGTCTCCTTTGGCAGCAATGCCATGCCGGACGGCGACAACAGTAGCCCCAGTCCAATACCCAGCACCATCGCTAACAATACTTGTTGCCACAGGTGAGCACGTAAAAGTAGAGGCCGTTTGGGTTGTTTGCGCATATTTTCGGTATCCGGTATCCGGTATGAAGAGGAGAGACTTCCAAATTTAGACGAACAGGCTTACGATACTACAATATATCGAGGGCAACTGAATGTCTCGATAAGTATCCCGACTGGCGAAATTAATTACAACCCAAGGTTTGACCCATGACATCTTTTTTTCGCATACCCACCATGCTGACGTTCTCAGTGCTGCTTCTCGTATCTGCTGTGAATGTATCTGCGCAAAACGAGCGTCCACCACCGGCGGTCATCGTCACTGAGGTTTCGGCCCAACCGATATCCGATTCGAGCCGCTTCAGCGGAACCGTTGAGGCGATCCAGGAAGTCGATATTGTTGCAAGGGTGCAGGGCTTTATTGACGAGATCGTGTTTGAGGCAGGCGATCGGGTTTCTGAGAACGATGTGTTATTTAGGATCGAATCCGCGCCGTATTCGGCGGCGGTTGTCGCTGCCAGGGCGCAGCTGGCACAGGCTAAAGCCCAACTTCTGAACGCCAACCAGGAGCTTTCACGCCAGCAGGCCTTGCGAGAACGCAAAGTTGCCTCGCAGGCTACCTTGGGAGTTGCGGTCGCGGCACAGGCTGTGGCCAGCGCCGACGTGGAAATTGCTGTGGCTAATCTAGAGCAGGTACGGATCGAGCTCGGTTATGTCGAGATCGTGGCGCCTTTCGCAGGTGAAATAGGGCGCGAGTTCTTTTCGCGGGGCGCACTGGTTGGCCCGACCTCAGGCCCATTGGCTCGACTGGTCAACACCGATCCGGTGCGGGTCGTTTTTTCGATTTCCGATCGTGTCCTGCTTGATTTCCGTCGCAAAAACGCGGGTGGCACGGCAGTGGACGTGGTCTTTCGACTGGAGCTCGCCAACGGTGAGCTCTATAATGAACCCGCGCGGATCGAATTCGTCGCGAACGAGACCGATCCGGTCACCGCCACCGTTCCGGTGCGGCTGATCGTTAAAAATTCCGAGCAGCTGCTGATCCCCGGTCAGTTCGTCGATGTTGTCGTCGCACCAGCCGACCCATCGATTCTTCCCACCGTGCCGCAAACGGCGGTGCTGCAGGACCGCGATGGCCACTATGTCTACGTCCTCGGCGAGAATAACAAGGTGGCGCAACGCCGGATTGAGGTCGCCTCGTTGGTAAGAGGGGGCTGGGCTGTCACGGGAGGTCTGGAGGTCGGTGACGTTGTCGTCGTTCAGGGACTCCAGCGCCTTGCTGACGGCGTGAAAGTTACGCCGAGCGCCGCTGCGCCGAAGGACGACTGATGTCGCACTTCTTCATCGACAGGGTTCGCTTCGCCATCGTCGTCTCCTTGGTGATTTCGATTATTGGGGTGATCGCACTACAGCTCCTGCCGATCCAGCAATATCCAAATATCACGCCACCGACGATAAGCGTCAGTACCACCTATCCAGGCGCTGATGCGACCACTATTGCTGAGGTTGTGGCCTCCCCGATCGAAGCAGCGGTGAACAGCGTCGACGATATGCTCTATCTGACGTCGACAAGCTCCAATGCCGGATTTTACTTGTTGACGATTACCTTCGCAGTCGGTACCGATCCGGATATCGCGCAGGTGAATGTCCAGAACGCCCTTCAAACCGCTATGTCGCAGCTGCCGACCGAGGTGCAGCAACAGGGCATCACGGTTGGCGCTCGCTCACCTGACTTCCTGCTGGCCATTGCGCTGGTCGCGCCTGATGGCAGCATGAGCGATCTTGAGATCGCAAACTATGCTGCTACTCGATTGATTGACCCGCTGGTGCGCCTGGACGGCGTGGGTGAGGCTTCGTCCATTGGCACGTCAGAATACGCTATGCGAATCTGGCTGGAGCAGCCGCGGATGGAGAAGCTCGGCATTACGCCTACGGATGTGTCGAATGCAGTTCGGCGTCAGAACGTCCAGGCCTCGCTAGGTACAGTAGGTGCGCCTCCTACCCACGAGGGTGTCACGTTTCAGTACACCATTATCGGAGAGGGCCGGCTATCGACTCAGCAAGCTTTTGAGAATATCGTGATACGAGAGGGTGACGACGGCGCGATTATTCGCCTCTCGGACATCGCCCGGATAGAACTCGGCGCACAAAGCTACGATGCCACCGCGCGGGTCGGTGACCTTGAAGCGACGATGATCCAGATTAATCAGGCACCCGGTAGCAATGCACTAGCGACCCGGGATGCGGTGCTCGCTACACTGGATGGCCTGGCTGAACGTTTCCCCGAAGGGCTGGAATATCGCGTCATTTACGACGCGACCAAGTTCGTTAGCTCCAGCATTTCGCTGATAATGGAAATTCTCGTCGAGGCGTTCATCATCGTAATGCTGGTGGTTTTCCTGTTCCTTCGGGACTGGCGCGCCACTATTGTCACGGCGGTTGCCATCCCTGTGTCGCTTCTGGGCGCGCTGGCGGTTTTGCTGGTGATGGGGTATTCAATTAATATTATCTCGCTACTGGCGCTGGTGCTGGCCATTGGTCTGGTGGTTGACGATGCGATCCTAGTCGTTGAGAACGTCCAGCGTGTCATGGTGGATGATCCCGACCTGAGCATCCGCGACGCCGCGAAGCGCGCGATGGAGCAGATTACGGCACCCATTATCTCGACCACCCTCGTGCTCTTGGCGGTGGTAACGCCCACAGCCTTCCTTCCCGGCATCAATGGCCAGCTTTACCGCCAGTTCGCGGTCACCGTGGGTTCGGCATTAGTTGTTTCGTCTATCGTGGCACTGACGCTGAGTCCAGCCCTGGCCGCGATGCTGATGCGCAAACCTGAGACTAGCGTGCGGCGTGGACCCTTGTACTATGTCGGTCGGGCGATCGAGGTAACGCGAGATGCCTATAGTCGGTGTGTTAGCTGGCTTATGAAAATCTGGCCGGTGACGCTGATCGTACTTGCCGCCTGCTTCGGCGGAGCCTCTTGGCTCTTTAGCGCACTGCCGGGCACGTTTTTGCCGGACGAAGACCAGGGCGCGTTTTTCGTTAACGTGCAACTGCCCGACGCGGCCTCGTTATCACGGACTGAAGAAATCCTCGCTCAAATCACTGCGACACTTGACGCAACGGATGGCGTTGATCAGACCATATCGGTTGCCGGTTTTTCGATTCTTCAGGGCACGTTAGTGCCTAATGGGGGGATGGTGGTTGTCGCGCTCGACCCCTGGGAGGAGCGAACGTCGCCCGAGTTACGGGTCGGCGCCCTGGTTGGTCAGTTGAACAGGCAATTTTCTGCCGTTCCCGGTGCGATCATCGGCGTGTTCGCACCACCGGCAATTCCAGGCGTCGGGGCCGTGGGGGGACTCGACATGCGGCTTCAGGCGTTTGAGGGACAATCGCCGCAGGAAATGGCCTCTGCGTTGGCCGCACTGCTCGGCGCCGCCAACCAGGATCCCGCGATTGCCGGGCTAAACTCGAGCTATTCGGCCTTCGTGCCACAACTCTACGTTGAAGTGGATCGTCTCCGCGCCGAACGTCTGGGACTCAGCATCAGCGACATCTACGATACGATCGGTGCCCATTTCAGCACCCGCTACATTAATGATTTCAACTTTGGCGGGCGGGTGTTCCAGGTCCGGATGTCCGCCGATGCGCCCTATCGTGCTACGACCAAGGATGTTCTAGCTCTCAGTGTGCGCAATAAACAGGGCCGGATGGTCCCGATCGAAAACGTGATCACCATACGCGATGACCTAGGCCCTTACACTGTCCAGCGTTACAACCTCTATCAGGCGGGCCAAGTCAACGGTCTGGTCGCCCCCGGATTCAGTACCGGCAATGCGATGGATGCGATCCAGCGCATTGCCTCGGAAACGCTGCCGGACGGCTACGGCGTCGCCTGGTCTGGTCTGACCTTCCAGGAATTGCAGACCACGGGGAGCGAATTAGTTATCTTCGGCATGGCTCTACTCTTCGCGTACCTTTTTCTGGTGGCGCTTTACGAGAGCTGGATGTTGCCGATGGCAATCATCCTGTCGCTCGGCACGGCGGCGTTTGGCGCACTGTTCGCGGTGTTCCTGTCTGACATGCCAGTTAGTCTGTATGTTCAGATCGGTCTTGTGCTGTTGATCGGTCTTGCGGCAAAGAATGCGATCCTGGTAGTGGAATTCGCCAGGGAGCGCTCGGAAGAGGGTCAGTCGGCACGTGAGGCGGCTGTGAATGCTGCTAGGGCGCGCTTCCGTGCTGTTCTGATGACCGCGCTCTCATTCATCTCTGGCGTATTGCCACTTGCTCTCTCCACCGGGGCGGGGGCTGGCGCGCAGAATGCCATCGGTGTGACCGTCATCGGTGGCATGATCGGAGCGACGTTGATCGGGCTTTTTGTCATCCCCGCGCTCTACTATGTCATTCAATCGATGCGGGAATGGTTTCACGACAGGCGTGCCAGCTAGGTAATTCAGACGGACTTCGAGACAGTCTCCGTACTGATCAGATTGTTGAACTAAAAGCGTTTGGGTGTCGGCAGAAAATGCCCAGATTGATGAAAGCAAGTTGTGAAATGGGTGTTTTTCTGTTTTCTTCGTTTTATTACTTGCCTGTAGTTTATCGTTATTAATACGATTTCTAAGTGGTTATACAAAGCGAGCTATTAAAGAGGAAAAATATCATGTCACAAGAAATAGAAAGTATAGATTCCATATTCCGGAAAGAAATAAAAAGAAACTCAGGCTTTACGGTAACCGTGGGGATTGTGGTCCTGTTGATGGGGGTATTTGCAATGGGCTCACCCTTTATCGCGGGTATTTCTCTGGCGATTGCGGTTGGTCTTATGCTGATCATCGGAGGTATTGGTCAATTGGTTTTTGCGTTAAAAATACGTGCTGGACTGTTCAGTATTATTCTAGCTGTTCTAACAATAGCCGCTGGAGCTTACATGGTGAGTAACCCTGAGGTTGCTCTGGCAACAATGACAATAGTTCTAGCAATTTTTCTCGTCATTTCAGGTGTTTTTGAAGCTATGATGGCTTTTCAGATTAAGCCAGTTAAAGGCTGGGGTTGGGCCCTGTTTAGTGGTGTTATTTCGGTATTGCTTGGCGCCATGATATGGAGCCAGTTTCCTGTATCGGGTATCTGGGCTATCGGCATACTTATTGGCATCAAGCTGCTTTTCAGTGGCTGGGCATTGGTGATGTTTGGCTTGTTCGCTCGGTCGGTTGCAAAAGGCTTAGCTTAAGCAGATTGATTGAAATGGCGATCAAGGCAGACTGATGTTGAAGCCTTCTGTTTTTCTGCTAGAGCAACCACCCGACCATCGTCACCAGGAGGTTTGGGGCGCCCAAAAGTAGACGCCGTTAAATTTTCCTTGTGTGCGCATACTTTCGGTGTCCGGTATGATGGGGAGGGGTTGCCAATTTTAATTAAACGGGCTTTTTATGCCACGCTAAACTGCGATGTATCGTGGCACATCTGAACGTTTCAGTATGCATTTATAGTGGTGAAATTAACCGTAACCCAGCAGCAGGTTCTGTCCATTGTACAGCCATAATAAACGCAAGGTAGGGAGCGGCCGCAGTCTACACGGACTTTGGTTAGCCAGGCTAAACCGAATCAATATAAAGATAAAAGATTAACAGGAAAATATAAAGAACAAACGGCCAAAAATTATTTTGACATCACAGGATTTAGAACGTCTAGAGGCACTGCTTGATACCTTACCGGCGGCTTCTTTTCCGAGCAAAACAGAGCTGCAGGCGGAGCTTGATCGCGCCGCCGACGTCGAGCCATAGGAGCTGCCGTCGGATGTCGTGACCATGAACAGCAAGGTGCGTTTTGCCCTGGAATCGGGAGACGAGTTTTGCCTGACACTGGTGTATCCACAAGATGCCGATAGCAGCGCTGAGCGTATCTCTATACTCGCGCCTGTCGGCAGCGCGCTGTTGGGGTTGTCCGCCGGCGAGCATATTGAGTGGCCCAGGCGGGGGCTGCATGACGAAGGTGCGCCTCGTGGAGGTAGTCTACCAACCCGAGGCGAGCGGTGAATTTCACCGTTAAATTGCGGCGTCAATCCGTCAATGGGCGTTGCTTTGGTAGCGCGTGCCAGACGTTGACCAATTCTTCGATTATCTGCGGCGCCTGCCAGACCGGTTTGTTAATTGGGGACTGACCAGAATGGATAGTGAACGCCCAGCTTCAGCCCCGGAAAAAAACTCACACGATTTGCCAGCGCGTGTCTACCGAGGGGTATTGATTGTGCTCCAGGTCGTCATGGCGTTGGAATTGATGCTGGTGCTCCATGAACAACAGTGGATCAACGCGTTCCTGGTAGTGGTTATTATGGCGGTCACGCAGTCGCCTGCCGTGCTCGGTCGCCGGTTTGGGGTGCATATTCCTGCCGAGTTTCAGGTGCTCGCTGTGTTATTCGTGTTCGCGGCGCTGTTTCTGGGAGAAATCCACAGTTACTATTCGCGGTTCTGGTGGTGGGATATCGCCTTGTACACCAGTTCCGGACTGCTGACCGGGGTTCTTGGTTTTTTGCTGGTCTATTTGCTCAACGAGAGCAAACGGGTCGATGTTCATATGCGAGCGCATTTTGTGGCCATGTTCGCTTTTTTGTTCGCGGTGACGGTCGGCACACTGTGGGAAATTTTTGAGTTCACGATGGATCATGTCATTGATACGAATATGCAGAAACCTATGCTCGGCGATCCATCAGGGCTGACAGACACCATGTGGGATATGATCGTCAATGCCCTGGGAGCTCTGACAATCAGCTCACTGGGCTGGCGGTGCATGAAACAGCGGGAACGTTCGTTTATAGAGGCCTGGATTCGAAAGTGTATTGAGCGTAATCCGATGACGTTAGCCTGTAATTTAGATCGGGTGGATTGAGCAGTCGCTTCTAGTTGTTTCCTGTAATCCACTTTCAAGCCTGAGTTTATGATAAAAAAACCACCACAACCCTGTACCTTGAATGAGTTTTCGGTTCTGTGACTGCCCTCCAAGTAAGCCACAATAGTCTATCTTATGTCAGTGGGCTATTCGTGGAAATGATAGGGAATACACGTTCATTTCGTTTTGCCAATTGTCTGTCACTTGTTCTTGTGATCCTCGCTGGCAATGTCGTATAAGTAGCTCGAGTTAAGGCGGTAACTTCCCAAGTCATTGGAATATTATTCGCCTCGTCTTATCTGCCCATCACTGGCGGGGCTGTCATAGCCCCGCCAGGTCGACCGATAGAAGATCTGCAAATCTATAATTTGCACGTCACCCAGGGTACCGAAGCGAAGCTGTTTTAAGGTCTTACATCCGATCCCGAGTAATCGAAACGTTCAGTGCTGTAACGCTTCCAGCGGCTACATGAAGAAGAACGTGCGCAGATACAACGCACTGAGATGGGATTGGCGAAGGCGCTTTAATACGGCGTCGATCGCTATCTCGCCATCGTGTTCGAGGGGGTGTTACGATCTATGGTGTAACCGACCGGAAGCAACGAAAGGGCGCGGTTTCTTTAGCTTTGCATGGCTGGGTTGTTGTTGATGCCATTACCTGACAATGCGGGTTCCATCACGACGATGACAGAGATCGTGGTCAAGACAGGGCTACAGCAACGGCAACGGGCTTGTCATGTATGGCGCAGGTGATGGAAAAGAGTTCTTCTCACGAAACTATGTCGCCCACGGCATGGAAAAGCTCTTCCGTGAAGGCATGCTGAACCTGTCTGTAAAGTAGGATCAAACAGTATTTGAACTTATCCAGACGATGGGTAGGGATAAAACTGACAGGGTGATTGGGTTGGGTCTAATGGCGAAACACGTGCATCTATGTTTCGGAGTTCTGCCTGCCGACTTGAATGAGTGCTTGGACTACGGCAATGTACGAATCGCAGCATTCAACAGTCGTAATAACCTTGGTAATAATTCCTGGGGAAAATTCCCACTAAGCTTGATGAGCTGCCAGATGAAAAATAATTAGCGATGTCGCTGAGTAGTACGTACGGTAAGTCAAAAAGGCCGAAGATGGCAGATACATCATTGCCTCAAGCGTCGACAGTGAGCTCAGCAATGATTTAGCCAGTCAATTTAAGTTCCTTGATTCGCTCCAAACACTAGGTGAACAAGCTTGGTACTTACACCGCGAAGACCAGCGCCTCTTCATCAAAGAAACTAAAACTTTTCGCGGCAGATCGAGCGTAACGCGGAAGAAATACCGCAGCCAAAAATTGATCAGGCTTTGATCAAGAGGCTCAAGGAAATTTTTGCAACCTAATCGCCGCGATGCCTACTAGGAAGAACAGATTCTACTGGGCATGGACGAGTTTAAATTAGTAATTTCGCCATCATCGACTTCCAGGCTGCAGATGGAGTTAGCAGTGTTACGCTGGCGGAATACCACGAGCGGATTTCTCTGCTACGAGAAGAGCGTGAAGGTGACGCGGATGTACAGCGGATACTGGATGAGGTTGATGAATGGGCAACGTATTCAGAATACGTCAAATATTTAGTCGGACTACATTGTTCAAGGGCGTGGATTAGTGTATTTCGTTCCAGCCATGGCATTCATGGGCCTCATCAACTAAGCATCATTAGCAAGGTTAATAGCCTGCCCGGGAATCATTCTGAGCATTTCGGTTTAGTTGTCAAGAATGACTATAAGCTCTTTAGGCGTCGTCGGTAGAGATACTGTAGAGTGTATGGTTGAGCATCTCCACGGAGTTGGACGTTCTTTGCCCCGATCTGCTTGGTTTCCGGACCTTTTAGATAAATCATTGGGCAAGAAATGAAATTATTTTTTAAGGAATTTATGAGCCTGGTATTATCAATTAACGGGAATATAAGTCTTTGGAAAGAAAAGATAAAAATGGCTTATTTACTATCGAATGGGAATAATTCCAAATAATATATAACAGGCTGAATTAATTTAGAATATTCAGCATGTTATCTGCTAGCTCTTAGTGCTGGCAGGCCGTATTAGGTAAAATTTTTTCAATACTATAACTCATGATACCCTTGCTCTTAAGGTTAGGGCGTTGATAGTAATTATGCCGTGTCAAAATTGTTATACAGGAAATGAAAAATCGACAACTCCCTAATATTAATTAATAACGTGTGTCAAAAAAGTGGTATTTTAGGCCATAGATTGGCCCTTATTATGCTGATAGGTCACCTTTTGAAGCGTTGAGGGCAATCTATAGCTGATCGCGATCAGCAGGATATAGCGAGGGTTGGTAGTAACCTTGAAATATGCAGGCCGTTATGGAATCTATGTGAAGTAACGTTAAGATGTCACAAGATCAGCAGGAGTTTTGAGAGTGAACGAGAATTCGGTAACATTAAAAGGGCTGGTAAGTTCAGGCATTTTTCAGAGCATTATCATCGCGATAGTTATTTCACTTGGGGTTTGGCTTTGGTGGATTGCTCAAGCAAACGGTTTGCCGGAAGGCTTTGCTGCAGGTAATGGGCGAATTGAGGCCGTTGAGATCGATGTTGCAGCTAAGACTGCAGGTCGGGTCAAGGATATTTTGGCAAACGAAGGTGACTTTGTCGAAGCTGGGCAGGAACTAGCGAGGATGGATACAGCTGTCTTAGAGGCGCAATTGCGCGAGGCTGAGGCGCAACTGAGACGTGCGCTTATCGGCATTCAAACCGCGCAAAGCCATGTAACCCAGCGCGAAGCTGAGAAGCGGGCGAACGAAGCACTCATTGCTCAGAGGAAGGCTGAGCTTGATGCCGTGAAGAAACGCCTTATTCGTTCAGAAGAGTTGGTTTTAAAAGGGGCTGGGCCCGTGTCGCAGCAGGATGACGACCGCGCCGCTTTTCAGGCAGCAAAGGCCGCGGTAGGTGCTGCTGAGGCTCAAACGGCGGCAGCACAAGCTGCTATAGGGCGAGCTAAATCTGATGTTATTGGAGCGGAGGCTTCGGTGGAGGCGGTCCGAGCTGGCATCCAGCGCATCCAAGCTGACATCGAAGACAGCGTGCTGAAGTCGCCGCGTGATGGCCGTATCCAGTACCGTGTTGCCCAGTCTGGCGAAGTGCTTTCTCCAGGCGGGGTGGTGCTGAACATGGTTGATTTGGGGGATGTTTATATGACTTTCTTCTTACCGACGGAGCAAGCTGGGCGCGTCGCGTTGGGGGCCGAGGCGCGGCTTGTGCTAGATGCGGCTCTGCATTACGTCGTCCCAGCTAAGATTTCCTTCGTTGCCGATGTGGCACAGTTCACACCTAAGGCAGTAGAAACGGAAGAAGAACGTCAGAAGCTAATGTTCAGAATTAAGGCACGGATCGATCCGGACCTACTCAGGAAGCATCTTTACCAGGTCAAAACCGGGCTTCCCGGTATGGCTTATGTGCGGCTCGATTCGCAGGCAGGCTGGCCACCTGAACTGCAAGTCAAGCTGCCAAAATGAATCAAGATAACAGCGAAAAGGCGAATAACCACGAACGGTTAGCTGTGCCGGTTGCTCGTTTGCAAGACGTCACCTTACGCTATAAGAAGGTGCACGCGCTTAACGGCGTTAACCTTGATATTCCAGCCGGTTGTATGGCTGGGTTGATTGGCCCAGATGGGGTTGGGAAATCGAGTTTGTTGGCGCTGATTGCAGGCGCTCGTGCCGTTCAGAAGGGTGAGGTCGAGGTGCTCGGCGGCGACATGACGAATGCACGCCACCGCCGCAGCGTGGGCCCGCGGGTTGCCTATATGCCACAGGGCTTGGGACGCAACCTCTATGCGACATTGTCGGTGCGTGAGAATCTTGACTTCTTTGGCAGCCTGTTCGGGCATGACGGCGACGAACGGGCGCGTCGAATCGAGGTGTTAACCGGGGCCACAGGGCTGAAGCCGTTTCTCGATCGGGCAGCGGGTAAACTTTCTGGTGGAATGAAGCAGAAGTTAGGCCTTTGTTGTGCACTGATCCACGACCCAGATCTTCTGATTCTCGACGAGCCGACTACCGGTGTAGACCCCCTCTCACGACGCCAGTTCTGGGAGTTGATTGACGGAATCCGTTACTCTCGCCCCAGCATGAGCGTGCTGGTGGCTACCGCCTATATGGAGGAGGCAGCTCGCTTCGACTGGCTAGCAGCGATGTATGGTGGACAGGTGTTGGCTTGTGATAGCCCCGAAGGCTTGTTACAGAGCCAAGGGGTGGATTCGCTAGAGGCGGCTTTCATCCAGTTATTGCCAGAAGACAAACGACGGAATTATCGTGCTGTCGACATTCCACCGCGACTGAAAGACGATGGTGATACTGCGATTGAGGCACAAGATTTGACCATGCGATTTGGCGACTTCACCGCGGTAGACCATGTCAACTTGCGTGTTCCACGAGGTGAGATTTTCGGCTTCCTTGGTTCGAATGGTTGCGGTAAGACGACGACCATGAAGATGTTGACCGGCCTTTTACCGCCGAGCGAAGGCCGCGCTTGGCTGTTTGGGCAGGAGGTGGACCCACACGACCTCGCAACCCGCCGCCGCGTCGGCTATATGTCACAGTTCTTTTCGCTCTACACCGAGCTGACGGTGCGGCAGAACCTAGCGCTGCACGCCCGGCTGTTTCACGTGCCCGCTGCTGATATTCCACGACGTGTAGGGGAGATGATCGAGCGCTTCGACCTAGTCACAGTAGTGGATAGTTTGCCGAGCAGGTTGCCTCTCGGCCTTAAGCAGCGCCTGTCGCTGGCGGTGGCGATGATCCACAAACCGGAAATGTTGATCCTAGACGAGCCGACTTCGGGCGTCGACCCAGTTGCACGCGATGCTTTTTGGCGGATGTTGGTTGAGCTGTCGCGTGATGATGGCGTGACTATTTTTATTTCTACCCATTTTATGAACGAAGCAGAACGTTGTGACCGCATTTCGCTGATGCACGCGGGTCGGGTGCTGGTGACCGACACGCCCGCGGCTTTGATCAGGCAGCGGGGCGTGAAGACATTGGAAGAGGCGTTTTTGGTGCATTTAGAAGAAGCATCGGAGACAGAAACTGCTGAGAAGCAAGCAGATGGGAGAGCGTCGCTCGATTCAATAAATGCCTCAGCAGGCCACGTTGACTCGCAGGGTTGGCGGCGCTGGTTCGACTCTCGACGGATGATCAGTTATGCCCGGCGAGAAGGGTTGGAGTTGCGCCGTGACCCCATCCGGCTGACGTTGGCGCTGGTCGGTAGCGTCATCCTGATGTTCGTGATGGGCTACGGGATCAGCCTCGATGTTGAGGACCTCACTTTCGCGGTGCTGGATCGTGACCAGACGACCGTGAGCCGCGACTATACGCTTAACCTCGCTGGCTCCCGCTACTTCGTCGAGCAGGCACCCATTACCAGTGATGCTGATCTCGACCGGCGGATGCGCGAAGGCGATATCAGTCTGGCAATTGAGATTCCGCAGGGCTTCGCGCGCGACATCGCTAGGGGTCGGCGGGTCGAGATCGGCGCCTGGATTGACGGTGCCATGCCGACACGAGGGGAGACTACACGAGGTTATGTACAGGGCATTCATGCCCATTGGCTTGCGACCAAGGCGCGTGAAGCCGGCCACGGTGAGGCTTTGGCGGGTCTCGTCAATATAGAGACCCGCTTTCGTTATAACCCGGATGTTAAAAGCCTAGTAGCCATGGTACCGGCTGTTATCCCGCTTCTGCTGATGCTGATCCCAGCGATGCTCACGGCGCTCAGCGTGGTACGGGAAAAGGAGCTCGGTTCGATTACCAACTTTTATGTTACACCAACGACGCGGCTCGAATTCCTGCTTGGCAAGCAGTTGCCCTATATCGTGCTATCCTTCTTGAGCTTCTTGTTGCTGACGCTGCTCGCAGTGACTATCTTTGGTGTGCCGCTGAAGGGTAGCTTCCTGACATTGGCTATGGGGGCGCTGCTTTATGTTGGTAGCGCAACCGCTGTGGGGTTGCTCATCTCCACTTTCATGCGCAGCCAGATCGCGGCGATCTTCGGCACAGCGGTGTTGACCATCCTGCCAGCAGCAAACTTCTCGGGCATGATTGACCCAGTGTCGTCTTTGGAAGGAGTGGGACGCTTGATCGGCGAGGTTTATCCAACCACACATTTCCTGGCAATCGCACGGGGGACTTTCTCGAAGGCCCTGAGTTTCTCCGACCTGCAAGCCGCTTTCCTTCCATTGGTACTGGCCGTGCCGGTGTTGATCGGCTTGTCCGCTGTGATGCTTAAGAAGCAGGAGCGGTAGTCCATGCGACTTGCCAATATTTTCCACATCGGTGTTAAGGAGTTACGCAGTGTCGTGCGTGACCCGATTATGCTTGTGTTGATCGTTTACGCCTTTACCGTTTCGGTTTATACGGCGGCCACGGCCATGCCGGAGACCCTCAACAAGGCGCCAATCGCGGTTGTGAACGAGGATCGCTCTCCGCTGTCATGGCGTATTGTCAGCGCTTTTTACCCACCGTACTTTGTTCCCCCCGACGTGATTGATCAGGCACAGATGGACGCCCGCATGGATGCCGGCCTTGACACTTTTGCCCTCGACATCCCGCCGGACTTTCAGCGTGATTTACTAGCAGGGCGGCGGGCAACGGTCCAGCTCAACGTTGATGCCACGCGCATGAGCCAAGCCTTTACCGGTAGCCGTTATATTCAGACCATCGTTGCCGACGAGGTGCGCACCTTTGCGCAGCGCTACCGCGAGGTTCCGGAGTTGCCGGTCGACTTGGCGCTGCGGGCGCGTTTCAATCCCCAGCTCAATAAGTCATGGTTTGGTGCCATCATGCAGGTTATCAACAACGTGACTATGTTGTCTATCGTCCTCACTGGCGCGGCGCTGATTCGCGAACGCGAGCACGGCACGGTTGAGCACCTGCTAGTGATGCCGGTTACGCCTTTTGAGATTATGACAAGTAAGGTCTGGGCGATGGGGCTGGTTGTCCTTGTTGCTACCGCCTTTGCACTGACCGCGGTTGTGCAGGGGTGGCTGTCTGTGCCGATTCAAGGCTCACTTGGGTTATTCCTAGTTGGTGCGGCTTTGCATCTGTTTGCTACTACCTCAATGGGTATCTTCCTCGGCACTGTCGCCCGTTCGATGCCGCAGTTTGCTCTGCTACTGATGTTGGTGTTACTGCCGTTGCAGATGCTCTCTGGTGGCTCGACGCCGCGCGAGAGCATGCCGGAGGTCGTTCAATTAATCATGTTTGCTGCGCCCAACACGCATTTTGTGATGCTTGCTCAGGCGATTCTCTATCGTGGTGCTGGTCTTGCTGCTGTCTGGCCGCAGTTCCTCGCCATCACGGCGATCGGAGCGGCGCTGTTCACACTCTCACTGGCAAGCTTCCGCCGTACCATCAGTAGCATGGCGTGAGAAGGCTCTCTGAGTTACGAACGAATGGGCAAGGGTTTCTGCGCGTGGGCAAGATAGAAAAGGGCTTTTTTCTAAATAAACCATTGATGTTAAAGTGCGATAATAGTTATTTTATAATCGAGCGGGTACGGTGAGTTTTAATGGATGATGAAGTTTGGATGCGCCGGGCAATTACTTTAGCGCATAAAGCAGAAGAGGTTGGTGAAGTGCCTGTCGGTGCAATTATCGTCAAAGATAATGAGTGTGTTTCTGAAGGTTATAACCTGCCTATAAAGAACTGTGACCCAACAGCACATGCTGAAATAGTGGCTATTCGTGAAGCTGGTCGGCAGCTTGGTAATTACCGCCTTGTTGATACAACACTTTTTGTCACTCTTGAGCCTTGTGTTATGTGTTTGGGGGCTATTCAGCACGCGCGAATTAAACGTATTGTGTTTGGTGCGTTAGATGAAAAAAGGGGCGCTGTTTGTAGTGCTCTATCACTGACTAAAGCTGCTTATGCAAACCACCATATTGAATGGACAGGTGGCGTGTTGGCGAATGAATGTTCTGAATTATTAACAGCTTTTTTTAAAAAAAGGCGTTAATAAAGGGTTTTAGGATAGGCTTGAACGGTTATAAATTTAGTTAGTATGGCTTACTATGTTATTGCAATTATGTTGATCATAGCGCAAGGGAAATAATGGCAAAATATAGTGAAACAAGATGGCTTGCTAGTGATGGAATGCCTATGCATGCCGTTAGGTGGCAGCCTGATGGTGAGTCGATGATGGTGGTTTGTTTAATTCATGGTTTAGGCGAGCATAGTGGTCGCTACAAAGACATGGTTGAATACTATACATCTTGTGGTATAGAGGTGGTTGCGTTTGATTTACGTGGGCATGGAAAATCTGGTGGTCAGCGAGGTCATAGTGATGATTTTCAGCAAATGATGCGAGATATTGACCGGTTTTTGTATAAAGCATCCGGTATTGATATAGAGAAGCCTCACTTTATTTATGGGCATAGTTTGGGAGGTACTTTAACGATCAAATATGCCTTGTCACACCCGGGTCGGTTTAAAGGTGTTATTTTAAGTTCGCCCTTGTTTAAGCCTACGGTTGAACCGCCTAAATGGAAGGTGTTGTTGGGTCGTTTGGTGCAATCTTTTTGGCCAACCTTGTCATTATCTAGTGCGATAGAACCACGAGTTTTGACTAGAGATAAAGTGCTGTTAGAAAGCCGTTCGGCAGATTCTTTAATGCACGGTAAAATTTCAGCTAAATTCGGTACTCAGATGTTAAACGAGGGGCAGCGTTTGTTAGATGAGGTATCGTTAGTCAACTTCCCTCTATTAGTGATGCATGGCGATGCTGATGAGTTAACCAGTCATCAGGCGAGCACACTATTTGCCAAGCGTGCTGGCCCGACATGTACATTAAAAATATGGCAAGGCTTTTACCATGAATTACATCACGAGCCAGAAAAACAAGAGGTGTTCGACTACTGTATAGACTGGATGAAGCGAGCCTTATAAAGCCGGTAAATTTTTATTTAATGCTGGGTAGCTACTAGGTAGGTTTTGTTTGTCTTTTATATGATTAGATTCAAGTTGATTTAACATGTTGTAATAGAGTCTAACATTTTCAACATACGTAACGGGCTCTTTGCCGCGTGCGTAACCATGCTTTGTTTTTTTATACCATTCCTTCTCTGCAAGAAGCGGTAAGTGTTGTTTTACATCAACCCATTTATCGGGGTCTTTGCCCTGTTGTTGAGTCAAAATGCGCGCATCTTCCAAGTGCCCAAAACCAATATTGTAGGAGGCGAGCGCCATCCAAGTTTTGTCTGGCTCAGTAATGCGTTTTGGTATTTTTTTAATTCGTGTTGATAAATATCGAGCGCCGCCTTTAATGCTTTGCTCAGGATCCAAGCGGTCGGTGATGTTCATTTGTTTAGCGGTTGCCTTTGTTAGCATCATAATGCCACGCACGCCGGTGGGGGAGGTGGCATGCTCATCCCAGTGAGACTCTTGATATGCAACCGCAGCGAGTAACTTCCAATCAAATTGGTATTTATCAGCAGCAAGGTGAAAAAATTCTTTCAACTTTGGTAGTCTACTTTGTGCGTGTTGTCTGAATGTGCAAATGCCAACGTAGTTTAATTGTTTGGAGTAACCGAAGTGCTTATCTTGAAGCTGCTTGAGCACGCCATTGGACTTTATTTCGGCAAGGAATCTAACGGCTTCATTGAATAAGCTGTGGTCTTCACTTAAGGGGAAGGCCCAGGCTATTTTTTCAGGCTTGGATATATCAAATGCAATATTTAGATTGGGGTATTGGCTGTGAATTAATTGAAATTGATTGGAATCTACAATGGTGTAATCAAGTAAATGATCATTAACCATAGATACTAATTCTAAAACAGTGCTGTCGCTGACTTCACCCCAAGATAGTTTTGGATGGGAGGTGCTAACTTTTCGAAGGTTTTCAGCATGGCTAGAACCGGCCAATACCTCGAAGAAAGGGCTGGTCAGTTGAGAAATTGATTTTGGCCGGCGTATTCGATTATGGTAAATAACTTGTTGTGTGACTTCATAATATGGCGGCGTAAAATGTAGTTGCTGTTTTCGCCCAGGGGTTACGCTTAACCCAGCGGCTACAAAATCAGCTTCTTGCTTAGTGGATAATTGTAATAACTGTTGAAATTCGTCTGCAAAGGTAAAATGGATGTTGACGCCAAGGCTATCGGCAAACAAAGAGGACAGTTCGTATTCAAACCCATAAGGGCCTGACTTATTAAGCATATAGGTCGTTGGGTCTACCCTTGTTAAAACGACCAGTTCACCACGATCAATAACGGACTCTAATGAGGATGATTGCTGAAAACAGCTCGATAAAAAATACAGTAAAATAAAAAAAGAAAACTTGATGAGTAATGCTTTAGACATGACCTATAGATTAGTTGAGTTTTCAGTAAAAGCTAATTAATGACTACATTTGTAGGTGGAAAATTTGAGTTTACAGTTTGAGGGTCAATGTTTGATGGCGAATAGAATGAGAGCTGTATAAAAACAACCAAAATGCTTGATGTCATCAGAGCGCAAAGCAGTGCCAGGTTATTACCTGGCACATTGACGATTTTTTGCCGCTTTGCAACTAGATGACTGATGTGTCAGTAAGCGTGTGTTTACTTAATGACTGGGTTGAGCTCTCCAGATTCGTAACGAAGAACCATGGCTTCAAGATCAAGTGCTTTGATTTGACTGGCTTGTCCTGATGTTCCAAAGGCATTCATACGTGCTTCACAAATGCTTTGCATGGCAGTGGTTGATACCGCTAAAAACTTTCTAGGGTCAAAGTTCTTAGGGTTTTCTGTTAAGTGTTGACGGATAGAGCCAGTACTTGCAAGGCGTAAGTCGGTATCTATATTGACCTTGCGTACACCGTATTTGATGCCCTGTTGAATTTCTTCAACCGGTACACCATATGTTTGGCCTAAGTCACCGCCGAAATCATTAATAATTTTTAGCCAATCTTGAGGCACTGATGAAGAGCCGTGCATAACAAGGTGGGTATTAGGTAGTCGCGCATGAATATCTTTGATGCGTTGGATAGCTAATGTGTCGCCAGTAGGTGGCTTGGTGAATTTGTAGGCACCATGACTGGTTCCAATAGCAATAGCCAGTGCGTCAACGCCGGTTTTTTTAACGAAATCAGCAGCCTCTTCAGGATCGGTGAGCATTTGTTCGTGGGTTAATACGCCAGCTGCACCAACGCCATCTTCCTCGCCTGCTTCCCCTGTTTCTAATGAGCCTAGGCAGCCAAGTTCACCTTCCACTGACACGCCGCAAGCATGTGACAGCTCAACGGTCTTTTTAGTCACGTCCACATTATATTGGTAGCTGCTAGGTGTTTTGCCATCGGCTTCTAATGAACCATCCATCATCACCGATGTGAAGCCAAGTTGAATAGAGCGTTGGCAAATAGCCGGGCTAGTACCGTGATCTTGGTGAAAAACAACGGGGATATGCGGGTACTGTTCAACGGCAGCAAGAATTAAATGTTTTAAAAACGAAGAGCCAGCATATTTTCTAGCGCCAGCAGAGCCTTGAATAATAACGGGGCTATTGGTGACATCAGCCGCTTGCATAACAGCATGAACTTGCTCCATATTGTTGGCATTAAAAGCAGGGACGCCATAGTTATTTTCAGCAGCGTGGTCAAGTAGTTGGCGTAGAGAAATTAAAGCCATTTGAAATCTCCTTATTAATTGAGTTGTTTAGTGACGAATGAGTAGAATTCGTAGTGAGCACTAGTTTAACTTTTATAAGGAGTAGTTTCTATTTTTAATAAAGCTTCGAGCATAAAAAAAGCCGTGATCATCTGGCCACGGCTTTTTGACTTACCTCTAAAGTGCTTATTTTTTAGATGTTAATGCACTCGTGCTTTCTTTAACGATGTTTAAAACTTGCTCGTTATAAGCTTTTGTATCTTCAAATAAAGCCTTGCTATCAGCAACAACCTTCTCAAGGCCAGACTGTGCTAGCTCCACTTGTTCTTTAGCAAAAGCATTAAGTGCTTCAGCATCTTTTATGTTAGCTGCAGCCTTGATGCGAGCCTCAGTAAGTTCGGCGTAATTTTTAGCGGCCTCTTGTTGGGCTGCTGCCATTTTCTCAAATTGAGCTTTATTTAATTCAATTAACTTAGTAATCGGTGCTAAAAAAGCATTAAAGTCGTTCATGATATCTCTCCATTAGGGTTTATTTAAGTTGAACAGAGTATAAAACATTTAATATTGCAGTGCAACATTTCGTTATGTTGCCATCCAACATGTTTTATATGCGAAGAACTCATGTGTCTTATTATTTTTTAGTTTTAAGACTTGTTTCTTTTTTTATTTCCTCTTTAAGCTGAGCCGTACTTTCTTGGAACAGCTGGATCACTTCGGCGTTATAGCCTGTCATGGCTTCAAACATTGTGCGACTGTTACCGACCATTTTTTCATAGTTACTTTGAGCTAACGCCATTTGGTCGGTCACGAAACTTGCTAAAGCAACGGGGTCTTTAATGTCTGATGCGGTTTGTATGCGTTGCTGAACAAGGGCACGGTAATCGTCTGCGGCTTTTTTTTGAGCTTGCATAAGCGTATCAAAGTGTTGAGTATTTAATTCAACAAGTTTTGAAATAGGTTGGGTAAAACCATTAATATTTTCAACCATCATTATCTCCTTATTATTGGGTTGTTAATTACTAAATACAGCGCGAATGCTATCTTGTATATCCAATGCAGCCTGTCGGGGGTCCTGAGCATCGCGAATGGGGCGGCCCACCACAATATGATCAGCCCCGTTGTGAAATGCTTGCTCAACACTGACAACACGCTTTTGGTCATCTTCAGGGCGATTATCAACAGGGCGAATACCGGGTGATACAACCAAGAAATTCTTGCCTAATGATGCTCGCAGTCCAGGTGCTTCTAGCCCAGAAGAAATAACCCCATCACAGCCGAGTTCAATGGCCCGTTTCGCGCGTGAGGTGACCAGTTCTTCAACGTCACACTTAAATCCTAGGTCATCTAAATCACCACGATCAAGACTGGTTAACACAGTGACGGCGAGAACCTTTAAGCTGCCTTTCTGATCAGCGGCGGCTTGCATAATGGCATTGTTGCCATGGATAGTGACAAAATCGACTTTTTTATCACTGAGTTGCTTAACTGCACGGCCAACGGTTGCGGGGACATCAAAAAACTTGAGGTCGACGAAAATGCGTTTGTTTTGTTCGTTGAGCCAATCAATTAAGTCAAAATAATTGCCAGACATAAATAGCTCAAGCCCTATTTTGTAGAACACAACACTATCACCGAGTAGCGTCACTAAGGCCTTGGCACTTGGGATATCAGGTACATCTAAGGCAACAATAAGTCGTTCGTTAACGGGAATAGGTTTGTTTGAAAGCCAAGACATGATGTGCCACTCCATAATGAATTAATGAAAGGTATTATAACGATGTATAAAGTGCTTGCCGACGGAAATTTTAATTGTTTGATATTCAAATAATATTGAATTTTTCAACTAAAATGTAAATTGTGTATCTATGAGCTGCAATAAGGTGAATACACGCCAAGCATGGAATAAATGGAATTTAATAGCTACCGGTTGACAGTCTATGGATGTAAGAAAAAATAGCAAAAAGTTTAGTCAGCAATTAAATGTTGCCCTTTTGTTGAGTGCGATATGCCTATCGGTCGTCTCTTCAGGCTTAATGTCTTATGTTGCATATGAACAAGAGCGTGCCGCCTATATTAGTCAAAGCAAAGCGCTGACATCAGCATTAGCAAATCAAGTGCTTATGCCTTTTTCAGGAGGTATTGAAGAGCTGTTAAGTCGCACATTCGAATCGTTTAAAGAATTTCAAAGCATGCAAAAAATTATTTTGTTTGATGAGGAGTTTCAGCAGCAATTTTCACTAAAAAAAGGCAATGATTATGAGTCAATTAGTGGGTGGCAAGATGAGAGCCGTCGAGGGGTTAACCTTGAGCGAGAAACTGAACAGGCCTTTTATTTTACCGTCCAAGTAAACAAACCTAGCGAGGGCACTAGCCATTATTTGATGGTTATATTTGATCGCCCATCTGTAATATCTTATGTAACGTCGGTGTTTTTCACTAATGTAGGCATTACTCTTACTATTGCCTTTTTTTTGTTGTTCCTAACTAGTTTACTCGTTAGGCGGTTAACTAGGCCGTTAGAAAACTTCTCCTCTGTTATGATTCAAGCTGCTTCAGGGGAAACAGGGCTAAGAGCGGACTACAACGCATCAGCTGAATTTAGCCAAATGTCTGAGTCATTCAATCAGATGATGAAAGTGATTGAAGAAAGAAGTAGTGAGCTTGAGTTATCGAGAGACCAAGCTGTTCAAATTGCCAAGATTAAATCTGACTTTGCAGCGAATGTTAGTCATGAAATTAGGACGCCCCTTAATGGAATTTTGGGGATGGTTAATCTATTAAAAGAAATGGGTTTGCCAGAACACCAGCATGAATATCTAGAGGTGGCGAGTAAGTCGGGCGACTCTTTACTTCAAATGATTAACGACGTGTTGGATTTTAGTAAAATGGAATCAGGTCATTTTGAATTAGAGCTAAAAGACCTTGATCTGAGATTATTACTGGAACAAATTGCCTTGTTATATGCAGAAAAAATTCAAGCGAAAGATCTAGAGCTTTGCTTAGATTTACCAATAGACTCTGTATTATTTATTCGTGCTGATGCCACTAGAATCCGTCAAGTTATCGGTAATTTATTAAGTAATGCTGTTAAGTTCACAACGATGGGGCATATTACGCTCGCCATGAGAGTTGTGTCTAGGTCCAGTGGTCGAGCAATGATTGAGATTTCGGTTACAGATACGGGTATAGGTATCCCTGAGGATTCATTGACCGATATATTCAGGCCGTTTGGTCAAGTGAGTGCAGAAAATTCAAATGAATATGGGGGAACAGGATTAGGATTGACGATTGTTAATCAAATGACAGAATTGATGGGTGGGTCTGTTGCGGTGACGAGCGAGGTGGATAAAGGCTCATGTTTTAAAGTGCTGCTCCCTATGCAAGCACATGAGGTAACTCTTGAAGAGCAGGCCGAAGAAGTCGAGTTATTAGCGGGTAAAAGAGTTTTGCTGGTTGAGTCGTTTGATGCAACAAAAAAATATCTCCAAGGTATATTGGGATCTTGGGGAGTGGAATGTGAAGTGGTTGATAGCTTAGATGAAGCCATGCTAAACCTAAATCTTGAGAGAGAGTCTAGAGGGCTTCCAGATGTCTGTTTGTTCAATGTGGATTACAGCTCAGGCGATATGAGTGATTTCCTAGCGAGTTTTAAAAAGAATGAGGTGTTTGCCGATACAAAACTCATTCCCATGGTGAGATTTGGGAGCAGGGTAAGCTCTATTGGTGATTCAGATGAACTCTTTTCAGGCTCAATAGATCGCCCTGTGCGTTATGCAAAATTGAGAATGACATTAGTCGATATGTTTTCTGAAGGCAAAGGTCGTACCGAAGAGCACTTTGGGGAAAAGGTTAAGCCTCACGAGATGCTGCAAAATTTGAGGGTGCTTGTTGTTGATGATAATGCAACCAACCTATTGGTAGCAACGGCAATGCTTAAAGAACTGGGTATCGGGTCTGATGTTGCCAATAATGGTGAAAAGGCTTTAATAGCCTGTAAAGAAAAAACGTATGACCTTGTTTTGATGGATTGTAATATGCCGGTTATGGATGGTTATGAAGCCACTCAAGCGATTCGTTTATTAGGTACGGGCATTAAACAACCGATCATTATTGCGTTAACAGCACAAGATAAAGAAGATCAGCTTGAGCAATGTGTTAATAGTGGTATGAGTGGTTATTTATTAAAGCCATTTCAATTGTCTGATTTGCTAGCGAAACTTGAAAAAGAGTTTGGCTACCCTTTGAATGATGAGCATTTCTCTGATATTGAGCTGGAAGTTTCTGATGGCTCGGTGATTAGTGATTCGGTTTTCAAGGAACTCGTTATTAATACAGGGAGTGGGATTCAACAAATTGTTCAGTCATATTTACTAGACTGCCCGATTTATATCGTAACTTTAATTGCTGCGATGGAAGCTGGTGATACGACTAAATGCTTAGATCTAGCGCATAAAATTAAAGGAAGCTCTCGTAATTTGGGTGCAGAAGGTCTCGTATCTATTTGCTTGGATATAGAAAATACTTGGTCTCAAGCAGTGCCTGATGCGCATACTATTGCAGCACTGGCCGACCGTTTAGAGCATGAGTTCTCGCTAGTTGAAGCAACATTAAATAGCAAACTAGCCACGTTGCAAATATCATCAGGGGGGCAAACAAAACGAACGAAGGAAGTTGTTTTAATTGTTGATGATGACCAAAGTACACGAATGACGGTGGCGAGTGTGCTAGAGCGAGAAGGCTATCAGGTGGAGTTAGGGGCAAATGGTCGAGATGCGGTTAGATTGTTTCAGATACTAAGACCTAACGTGGTTATTATGGATGCGATGATGCCTATTAAAGACGGCTTTGAGGCATGCAGAGAGATTAAGGCTTTACCCGGTGGTGCAAATGTTCCGGTGCTGATTACAACGGCTCTAGAAAGTGAAAAATCTGTAGATTTAGCATTTGAAAGTGGTGCCGCTGATTTTGTTCCTAAACCAATCAATCTATCGGTTCTAAGGCAGCGAGTAAAGCGATTGTTAGCTAAACAATCTGCGGATCAACATGTACATAAATTAGCGTATAAAGATGCGCTAACAGGGTTGCCCAATAGAACGGCCTTTGTTGAACAGTTCCAGCAAGAACTTGAACACGCGCAAAGAACAGAAACACAGGTCGCTATCTTTTTTATCGACCTTGACCGTTTTAAAGATATAAACGACAGCATGGGGCATGGAGCGGGTGATATTCTTCTTAAAGCCTTGTCCGGACGTTTAAAGAGTTGTATTCGATCAGGCGATATGTTGGCGCGAATTGGTGGTGATGAGTTTGTTGTTGTGTTGAGCGATGTGAAGGATGAACTAACACCAGGCCAGGTGGCTAAATCAATGCTGGCTGCACTAGAAGAACCTTTTAACTTAGCCGGAAATGAAGTGTTTGCTGGTGTGAGTATTGGTATTGCCATGTACCCTAGTGATGGCTTGTCGAAAGATGCCTTGTTGAAAAATGCGGATACCGCCATGTATACAGCGAAGGCGGCTGGTAGAAATACCTACCGAACTTATACGCAAGACATGAGTGACGTATTAGAGCAGAGAATGCGTATAGAAGCTGAGCTCAGAAAAGTGTTGGCAGATAATGAGTTATCGTTGTATTACCAGCCTAAACAGGACACGTTAACGGGCCAAGTTGTTGGTTCAGAAGCTTTGGTTCGTTGGGAGCATCGTTTAAGAGGCATGGTGTCACCAGCTGAATTTATACCGGTTGCTGAAGAGATGGGCTTGATCAAAGAAATTGGCCTATGGGTGTTGGATACAGCCTGTGCTACCGCTAAAAAATGGCAAACTGAGAATGCTTACTATGGCACGGTAGCGGTTAACGTATCGGCGGTGCAAATGGCGGAAGAAAATTTTGTGACCTTGGTAAATACTTGTTTGAATAAGTATGAGTTAGAGCCGAAGTATTTGGAGCTAGAAGTCACCGAAACGATGGTGTTAGAGAATGTTGATGCCATGTTAGGGAAATTGAATGAAATTAAAGAAATGGGTGTGAGTATTTCCATAGATGATTTTGGTACAGGCTATTCGTCGTTTAATTATATAAAGCAATTACCAGCAAATACCTTGAAATTGGACATGGAATTCATAAAAGAAATACCTGAAAATAAAGCAGATATGGCGGTTGTTGATGGAATGATCGTCCTCGCGCATAATTTAGGCATGAAAGTGGTTGCGGAGGGTGTTGAGTCGCAGGAACAGTACGACTTCTTAGCTGAACATAAGTGTGACTTGATTCAAGGTTATTTGATTAACAAACCATTACCTGAAGACGCATTTATAGAAGAGTATGGTGAGGTATCTAAAGAAACTGAAAGTAGCCATTAATATGACTAACTGATCGTTAATGATGGCGGGCCTGCAACGGGTCGGTTATCCTAGCGTATTGTTTTTATTAGCGAGTAATTTGTGCATATTATTTACTTACATGGCTTTTGTAGCTCGGTCGCTTCATTTAAAGCGCAGTTAGTTAAAAACTACCTTGAGCAACGTGATGGGGACTCTGTGTTCCTTTGTGATTTACCGCCTTCTCCTGCGCAAGCAATGTCAATCATTGAGTCGCATATCGCGAGTTTAGGCGATACTCCGTGGGGGCTGGTTGGCAGTTCATTGGGTGGTTTTTATGCTACTTATTTAAGTGAGAAGTATAATAAAAAAGCAGTACTTATTAATCCAGCAGTTGATGCTCAGGTATTATTACGACATGTATTAGGTAAAAATGAAAACTATCACACCGGTGAGGTCTTTGACTTTACTGAAGAGCATTTGAACGAACTGGAAAAGCTGCACGTGCCGACTCTGACCCATGCTGAGAACTTTTTCCTGTTAACACAAACAGGGGATGAGGTTTTAGACTTTCAAAAAGGCGTGGATTATTACCAAGGCAGTGAGCAAGTTGTGATTGAGGGCGGTGATCACGGCTTTACCGATTACGCAAATTACTTAGATAAAACGTTCGATTTCCTATCGTCATAATCGATAGGTAGACAGCAGAAAAGTTGCTCTAAAGCTCTTTATATAGGGTTGAGCTTCATTGAATTAGGAAATAAATCATGATTGAAGGCCATATAAAGAAAATGCTCAGCAAACTATCAGAGCCTGTTGAGTATGCATTACCCATTGGTGATGAGTTGGTTCAGTTAAACCCCTACTTGGGGAAAACCATTAAGCTGACCTATCAAGGTGAAATCAACTGCTTGCACTGTGGAAAGAAAACTAAGAAAAGTTATAGTCAGGGTTTTTGTTACCCTTGTATGACTAAATTAGCGCAATGCGATTTATGCATTATGAAACCTGAAACGTGCCACTATCATTTAGGCACGTGCCGGGAACCGAGCTGGGGTGAAGAGTTTTGCTTTCAAGACCATTTTGTTTACTTGGCTAATTCGTCTGGGTTAAAAGTAGGTATCACCCGCCACACACAAATACCTACCCGTTGGATAGATCAAGGTGCAACGCAAGCATTACCGATCTTTAAAGTCAAAACACGCTTACAATCAGGTCAAGTTGAAATGGCCATGAAAAAATACGTATCGGATAAAACAGATTGGCGAAAAATGCTAAAAGGTCTTGCTGAACCGAAAGATTTGCTTGAGGAAAGAGATCGACTTATTGAAGCAGCGCAAAGTGAATTAAGCGCGATACAAGCAGCTAATAAAG
>Ga0209345_10001117_pt1 | contig 33017 bp, 27 predicted proteins | sample Cruoilmetagenom7_FD_187294 | JGI IMG/M metagenome (GOLD analysis project Ga0209345, IMG submission 187294) | Oil polluted marine microbial communities from Coal Oil Point, Santa Barbara, California, USA - Sample 7 (SPAdes) (version 2) | ecosystem: Environmental > Aquatic > Marine > Oil seeps ...
AAGTGCTGTTCTGATTGCTATATTCTGATTGCTATATTCTGGTTGCAGTTGTTTGCTAGATGTCTTCACGTAGTGGTTTACGCACAAATAACCCGCACAGGAACACCTGCGAGCCAGCTTTCAATACCCTCGACCATTTCAGTATAAAACATGCGGTAGGTGGCTTCGCTGACGTAGCCCAGATGCGGTGTCAGCACGGTGCGCGGACAGCTTCGAAGTGGATGATCCCTGGGCAGCGGCTCGACATCATACACATCTATTCCGGCACCTCCTATGCGCTCGTCCTTGAGGGCTATGATCAACGCATCGGTGTCGACAATGGGGCCACGCGAGGTATTAACGAGGTAGGCATCGGTCTTCATCAACGCCAGCTCCTCGGCGCCGACCAAGCCAACCGAGCGTTCTGACAATTTATAGTGGATGGTGATGAAATCCGAATGGCGAAAGAGCTCGGCTTTTTCGACCCGCTCGGCGCCTGCTTTAGCGGCTGCCTCATCTGTCAGGTTCTGGCTCCAGGCGATCACGTTCATACGGAAGGCATGGCCGATGTTCGCCATTTCGCTGCCCAGGCGACCAAGGCCGATGATACCCAGGGTGCTGCCTGCCAGATCCTTACCGAGCGTGGTGATCCATGAGCCATCACGCATCCGTGCGTTCTCGGTCGGGATGTGGCGGGCAAGGGCCAGCATCAGCCCCCAGGCCAGCTCAGGCGTGGCCTGCGCAGAACCGCCGGTCCCAACAACTACAATGCCGTGCTCTTTGCAGTACTCGAGATCTATCGCAGCATTGCGCATCCCCGCCGTCGCGATCAGTTTCAGGTTTGGGAGTGCAGCCAGCGTTGCCCGATCAAGCAACGTCCGCTCGCGGGTGACGGCAAGAATATCATAATCATTCAGAGCAGCGGTTACGTTCTTGCGCGCGCCCAGATGCTCTCGGAAGACTTTGATTTCATGCTCGCCTTCAAGCTCAGACCAATCTGCAATTTTGCAAGCTAGGTTCTGATAGTCATCTAGAATAGCGATTTTCATAAATGAACTCCTTAGCACCGGGGCAAGACTAGCAGCCTCCATAATCACCCCAGCGCATCCGCTAAAGGCGTATCGACTAATGCTCGCTGGCTGGCGTGGTCGCCAACAACCTGCGGTGGTGACTGGGCATTGTCAAATGCCGGAATAAAATTTGATCAACAGCGATTGATGGCTTTTTATAGCTCACGCTAGGTTGACGATCGGGTTGACGGTTAGCCCGACAGCTAGAGCCTGATCGTTTTAGATTGAAGCACTTCTGCTTCGACCTAAAGCGTAAATCAGTCTCTAAAACAAAAGCTTAAAGCACGCTTAAACTCTTTCACGTGATTCCATCAAAGATCAATGTGCTCTAGGGGCAGAGGACGTGGCCGTCCATGAGCCTTCTCTGAGTGCGAACAACACGGCAGATTTTTACTTCCCATGCTGGAGGTTTCCCGCCTGCATCCTCCGCACGGAAAACGTCTGCGCCGGCAGCAATGACACCGGATGGATTGCCTAACCGGATATCTGCATCAGTTGCCACGTCTATCTCAGACAGTGCCGCACGGGTATGAGCGTGCGCAACGGTTCCATCTATCTTGCAAGCACAAGCAAGACACATCGCCAAGGTCAGCGGTAATGCCCGATGCACCTGCCCCATGGATATCGCTCTCGCGGAAATGTCGACGCTTTCGGCTGTATGGATTTGCCCGGTCAAGTCTTTGAACCCGGCTGGGTCGGCAACTAAAACGATTTTGGGGACTGACTGCGGTGATGTTTCTGGTGTCGCAGCAAGTCCCATCTTGACGGCTGCCCTGCGGCGAACCTCTTCGATCCGCTGCATAACATCCGCTCGTGCTTCAAGACTGCCGGGGTGCTCGATTGCCGTGCAGCCAAAGTCAGATGCCGCAACTATGACCACTGGGTTTGTGGCATCGACGAGGGAGGCTTCGATTATCTCACCGTTCGAGAGTTCGATGGTATCGCGCACATGGCTGGTTGGCAGCAAACCGGACGTGCGCGAGCCGCCGGGGTCGAGGTACTCAAGGGCCACACGAGCCCCTGTGCTGCTGACGCCGGGAATGGCTTGGTCGCCTGTGACAAGGGCTTTGCCGCCTGCAACGGGGAAGCGAGCATGATAGATTTTTTGTGTGTTGGTGTTGAAGACGCGAACAAGGGTCTCGCTTTCGGTGGCGTTACCAGATGTCGATTGCTCGCTCTCCGCGTCCGGCATCAGGCCTTCATCAACGGCGAAAGGACCAACAGCGGACGAGAGGTTGCCGCACATGCTGCCGTAGTCAACCAGAGGTTCGGCTATGGCGACTTGAACGAATGTGTAGTCGATGTCGGCATCAACACGATCCGATTGTTCGATAATTACGACTTTTGAAAGTGACGAGACACCACCGCCCATGCCGTTAAGCTGACGGCCATAAGGGTCTGGACTGCCAATGACATCAAGGAAGATTTGATCGCGAAGGGCAGGCTCCTTGGGCAGGTCGCGTTCATGAAAGAACACGCCTTTGCTGGTGCCCCCCCGAATGAATGCCGCAGGTATACGTCGTTGTGTCATGAAGTTCCCATCCACAGATTCGCCAAGACCGCTTTCGGATCTGAGGTCTGACCCGTCCTCAATAGCCTTCTACCATCTTAAGCCTGCTGTTACTCTGGTTGCTATTTAAACTGCGGGCGTCGCCGGAAATGCGGCCCTGAACTCGGCTTCACCTTTTGATGTAAAAGCCACAATGCGAGTTCCATCCTGCCGTTTCGCCCATTTCAACTGAAGCATCCGATCCAGCAATCCGACGCCTAGCGCCCCCGCAAGATGCGTGCGCCGTGCGCTCCAATCGAGGCAAGACTTACATAACGGGCGACGCTGTTTTTCAAGGGGAGACAGATCAATCCCCAAAGCGGCAACGAAGATGCGACCTGATGTGGTAAGTTCAATATCGCCAGTTTCTTCAGAAAGGTCAGCGCGCAAGTGACCGTGACACAATAGACTTTCATACATAGACACGCCGAGTTCGCCAGCAAGGTGATTGTAACAAACGCGGGCCTTGCGCAGAGCTGGATCTTTCGGCCCGGTTCGTGTGCGAGCATATCCCTTCTTCGCGGCCAGGCCCATCATATTTTCCAGCAAGTTTGCAACGTCTTCATCGGCGAGAGCCAAATAGCGATGCCGGCCTTGCTTACGCTCGCGGAGCAGGCCGCCGTCTCGCAACTTTGAGATGTGGGCGCTGGCGGTTTGAAGCGATACGTTTGCTTCTGACGCCAGCTCGCTGACGGTTAGTGCTTTGCCGCTCATCAGGGCAATCAGCATGTTGGAACGGGCCGGATCACCGATCAGCGCGCCAAGGAATACTATGTTGGGGCCTTCTTTCATGGTTCGATGCTAACCGAAGTATTTCCGACGATCAATGATCTACAGTCGCCGCCAGCAACTATCGAGGATTGCGCAAATATCCGTTTCAATAAATTCTCACACTAAATTCTGACACCAAATTCGGGACTGGCAATGGACGAGCCAAAAATTAACATCAGTTTTGAGATTGCGCTGCTTATTTTATTGGCCGGGCTGTGGGGATCGTCCTACCTCCTTTTAAAAGTAGCCCTTCAAACCATTCCACCAATCACAGTGGTAGCTATTCGCGTGAGTGTGGCCGCAGTTTTCCTGACGGTCATCCTAGTGTTGAGGGGCGAGAGCTTGCCGACAAAAGCGCAGACATGGCGGATGTTGCTGGTGCAAGCATTTCTCAATAGCATCGGCGCTTGGACCATTTTGGCCTGGGGTCAACAGTTTGTGGACAGCGGACTGGCCAGCGTACTCAATTCCACGAGTCCGATTTTTGTTTTTTTGATTACGCTCCTTTTGACGCGACACGAACCAACGGGCGCATTGCGATTGATCGGGGCCTGCCTTGGCTTGGTGGGTGTTGCACTTATCATTGGAACGGACGCATTAAAGGGGCTCGGGCAGCAGGTTCTGGCGCAACTTGCCATTTTACTCAGTGCGGTGATGTATGCGTGCGCCGCGATATACGGCAAGAGGTTTGCCGATGTGTCACCGCCGGCAACCGCTGCAGGAGTGATGATTTGGGCGTCAGCCTGTCTTGTTCCAGCCAGTATATTGATCGAGAGCCCGTGGATGCTTCAACCTTCCGCGCTTTCTATTGCAGCCGTTATTACACTTGGGATATTTTGCACGGGGTTTGCGATGCTGCTCTATTTTCGACTGCTGCAAACGCTGGGATCGCTGGGAGTGGCAAGCCAAGCCTATTTAAGATCTTGTGTCGGAGTTGGGCTGGGGGTGTGGCTGCTTGGCGAAACCATATCGCCCATTGTCGGCATGGGCCTCTTTGCTGCTGTTTTGGGGGTTGCTGCGATTAATTTTTCAGTGCGCAGCAGCTAAAGCAGCATCATTCTTGCGAGAATTTCTCTCGGCAACCCCCGCACTGGGCGCAACAGCTTTCACACTTTCCGATGATCTGCAACATCGACTTCTTGAACTTTTGTTGCATTCAAGTCTTGCGGACAAAGAGCATTTCGCGCATTGTCCAGCATCGATGGTGACGGCAACAAATGAATAGTCACGCTCTCTTGGAGTTACACGCTCTCTTGGAGTTAAGTGACTGCTGCACTGCCGATTGGGAGGAATGATAATAAGGAAGTGCGGGAAGCCGCGCTGATAAATTTACGTGAGCAAACTTCTCCAAGTCGAAAACCTACAAACCCAGTTTTTCACGTCCGCCGGTGTGGTCCGTGCTGTCGACGGCATCACGTATGATGTTGCCGCGGGCGAGACAGTTGCTGTTGTCGGCGAATCCGGTTGTGGCAAGTCCGTGGGCGCAATGTCGATCCTACGGCTTATTCCAAACCCGCCCGGTCGGATTGTCGGTGGTAGCATAACCTTTGATGGCCGCGACCTTCTGAAGCTGAGCGAAGAAGAGATGCGCGACATTCGTGGTCGCGACATCGGCATGATCTTCCAGGAGCCAATGACGTCGCTCAACCCGGTCTTAACGATCGGGCGCCAATTAACGGAAACCATGGAGCATCATCTAGATGTATCCCAGGAAGATGCTAACAAACGAGCGATTGAATTGCTTGGCCTTGTAGGGATTTCAGAGCCTGAACAACGCTTAAAACAGTACCCGCACCATTTAAGCGGCGGCATGCGCCAGCGCGTGATGATCGCGATGTCGTTGGCATGCAACCCGAAGCTTATTATTGCTGATGAGCCTACCACCGCCTTGGACGTTACAATTCAGGCGCAAATCCTAGAATTGATGAAAAATTTGACCCGAGACCTGGGCGTCGCGATGATCATCATCACGCACAACCTCGGTGTCGTCGCGCGCTATGCCGACCGGGTCAACGTAATGTATGCGGGCCGGATTATTGAAAGCGGTACTGCACAAGACATTTATCATAACCCGAAACACCCCTATACGCTTGCGTTGCTGCGCTCCGTACCGCGTATGGATCAGCCGCGTGGTGAAAAACTTCATCCTGTCGGGGGGCATCCGCCTGATTTGACAAAACTTGATGCGGGTTGCGCTTTCCGGCCACGATGCGAGTTTGCTGTTGAGAAGTGTACTGTAGCGCAGCCAGTGCTTGAAGAAGTCAGTAGCGGCCACGTTTCGGCGTGCTGGCAAAAAGATAAGGTTGGACTTGGGGTGCAGGCATGAGTGTCGATACAATAACGTCCAACGCTACGGCTGCCAGCAGTTCCGAAGGAGCTGAGGACGATCTGGTACAAGTACGTGACTTGAAGATGTTTTTTCCGGTAACGGATGGTGTCATCATTCCACGAGTGGTGGCAAACGTGAAGGCCGTCAACGGCATTTCGTTCTCGATCAAGCGTGGCGAAACGCTTGGTCTTGTGGGCGAATCTGGTTGCGGGAAAACAACAACCGGACGCTGCATTTTGCAGCTGGAAAAGCCAACATCTGGCGAAATCATCTATGACGGCCGTGACCTAGCGAAGCTCAGCGCAAGTGAAATGCGCCCGCTGAGGCAGCGCATTCAGGTGATCTTTCAAGACCCCTACAGCTCGCTCAATCCGCGCATGAAAATTGGCGACATCATCGCTGAGCCAATGATGGTGCACAAAACCGAGCCGGATAAGGCCGCGCGAACAAAGCGCGTGCTGGAGCTTCTCACGACTTGCGGCCTAAACCCAAAGTTCGCGGATCGTTACCCGCACGAAATGAGTGGTGGACAGCGGCAGCGTGTTGGAATTGCCCGGGCGCTGGCTGTTCGGCCCGAGTTCATCATATGCGATGAAGCGGTATCGGCACTTGATGTGTCAATCCAGGCGCAGGTTATCAACCTGCTGGAAGAACTGCGTGATGAATTCAACCTCACCTATCTCTTTATCTCTCATGATTTGAGCGTCGTCCGTCACCTGTGCCAGCGCGTCGCCGTTATGTATCTGGGAAATATAGTTGAACTGGCAGAGACAGACGAATTATTCGATAACCCGCTGCATCCCTATACGCAGGCGTTGTTGGAGGCCGTGCCGATCCCAGACCCCACAATTGAATCTGAGCGGGCGCACAAGATTATCGAGGGCGAGATTCCAAGTCCGATGAATCCACCAAGTGGCTGCGTGTTCCATCCGCGATGCCCGTTGACGGTGGAGGACTGCAAAAAGCATGTGCCGGAATTTAGAGAAGTACGCCCAGGTCACTGGGTCGCGTGCTCTCAAGTCTAGTCGTTTTTGAGTTTTTGCTTAAGCCCGTGCAAAATGGGCAAGCGTTGAGCGCCCTTTAATTCGGGTGGTCTTGTTGTTCCAACTGGGAGAAAAAAGATGCAATTTTCAGAATCAATCATTGGACAACGCCTGGGTCGACAAGGGCTTGTCGCCTAACTGCACGCCTAAGGCTCCGCTAAGTTTATTGGAGCCTGATCGTGCATTGGTTTCTTACTTCATTGTGAATTATTTTGGCGAAATTGCTGGTTGACCTGCTGCAATGCGCCGCTCTGACAAGGTCTAGTATATCACCATGTGGCAGTACGTCATAAAACGACTTTTGCTAATGATCCCGACCCTGATCGGGGCAGCAATTCTAGTCTTCTTCCTCCTTCGCGCTATTCCTGGCGACGTGTGCGAGATAAAACTGGCTGGCACGGGTCTTTACGTTGATCAGGCGCAGATCGATATCTGCCGGAAGGATCTGGGCCTTAGCCAACCTCTCTACAAACAGTTCGCCGACTTTATAGTCGGCTTGGCGACATTTGACTACGGTAAGTCAATGTGGACGGGGCGGCCGATTCTTCAAGAGATCGGGCTGCGGTTTGAGCTGTCTCTGCAGGTTGCTATTATGGCAACAATCACATCGATCCTGATAGCGATCCCACTGGGTACGCTATCGGCAGTCTATCAGAACACGTGGATAGATTATATCGTCCGTACATTCTCGATTGCGGGGATTGCGATGCCTTCATTCTGGCTCGGGATTTTGATCATCCTCGGGTTGCTGACATTTACGCAGCATTGGTTTGGAGCACCGTGGATGCCGCCCATTGAGTATAGGTCCCTCTGGACCGACCCTTGGCACAATATTTCTCAGTTAATTTGGCCGGCATTGGCAACGGGCTATCGCTACTCTGCCGTGGCGACCCGCATGACGCGATCGTCGTTGCTTGAAGTTCTGCGTGAAGATTATGTGCGAACTGCGCGGGCAAAGGGGCTCATTGAGAAAGTCATCATCCGACGGCACGCATTGAGCAATGCATTGTTGCCAGTGGTAACTGTAATCGGGATTGAGTTTGCCTTCCTGATGGGTGGTTTGGTTGTTACCGAACAGGTTTTTAACCTCAATGGTCTTGGCCGCTTGTTTGTCGATTCAGTGACCAATCAAGACTTCAGCATGACCCAGTATCTAGTGATGCTAGTGGTGATGATTTTTGTACTTTCGAATTTCGTGGTCGATATCATGTATGCATGGCTTGACCCACGAATTCGGTTCAGCTGATAGGAGACGGAAAGATGCCAACAACATCTGAAGTCAGTGCGCAAGCTGCTAGGATACAGCTTGAGGACTTGGCTGAACGCCCAAGTTTGATGTCGAGCTTTGTTCGGTTCCTGCGCAAGCAGCCGCTAGGCTCAGTCGGTTTGTTTATTGTCGCACTGATGGTGGTGGTTGCAGCTTTTGCGCCATTCCTTAGCTCTTACAATCCGATTGAAAACTCTTTTGAGAGTATGTTGCAGGCACCAAACATTGCCTTCCTGCTTGGTACGGACGAATTTGGCCGTGATGTACTAACCCGCATCATGTATGGCGCACGAACAGCGCTGTTGGTTGGCTTGGTCGCGGCTTGTATCGGATCAAGTATTGGTCTGGTGCTCGGAGTTGCCAGTGCCTATTTCGGCGGCAGAATTGACCTGATCTTTCAGCGTATCATGGACGTATTCATGGCGTTTCCGCTGATCATTCTGGCACTTGCGGTGGTTAGTATCTTTGGCACGGGCGTGCAGAATGTGATCTTGGCCATCACTATCCCGTTCATTCCGAGATGCGCACGGGTGGTACGGTCTTCAGCGCTTGCGATTCGTGAAATGCCCTATATCGATGCGGCGCGTGCTAACGGATTTTCCAATACACGTATTATTCTAAGGCACATGGTGCCGAACGTGATGGCACCGTTTCTGATTATGCTAACGGCTTCCGTCGGGCAAGCTATCTTGCTGGAAGCCTCGCTATCGTTCCTGGGCCTGGGTGTGCAAGAACCAACGCCAGCCTGGGGACTGATGCTGCGGAACGCACAAGACTACATTGAAAGTGCGTCGTGGGTCGCCATCTGGCCGGGTGTTGCAATTACACTGGCGGTGTTTGGCTTTAACATCTTTGGCGATGCCGTGCGCGATGCGCTCGACCCAAGATTGCGGTCGGAGTAGACCTTGAAGGCTAGAGTGATCCCGCCTAAAACAGAAACACTCAAAAAGTTGACCGGCTAGTGAACCACAGGCTGTCTTAAAAGCTTTCGCCGGTCTGCTGATTTTATTGTTATATCCAGAGTTTGCCCATTGCGATGGATTTGCAGTGGGATGTCGGTCCCAGCTTGGCCCATGGCCCATACAGAACGGAAAAAACCGGCGAGGTTGGGCACGTCCTGGTTATCGACCGCCAGGATAATGTCACCACTCTGCACGTCAGAATCCTCATTGGGACCGTGTTCAGCGACCCCAACAATCACAATATTATCACTGACTTCCGTCACATAAATGCCAAGCCAGGGTCGTGGCGGGTTCTTGGTTTGACCTATCGTCAGGAGGTCATCGAGAATTGGCTTTAGAAGATTGATTGGCACCACCATATTGATGCCCGCTTCTTGGTCTGAATCTTCATTGTCCTGGACCTGCAGCGAGCCTATGCCCACTAGTTCACCAGTTTTGGAAACGACTGCAGCGCCTCCCCATTGGGGATGTGCGGGCGCCGTGAAGATGGCGCTGTCGAGCACGTATTCCCAGTAGCCTGCGAATTCCTGCCGGGTAACGACATGGGCTGCAACTGAGTGCGACAGCCCCCCCGTACCGCAAACGACTACGGGCGAACCTACTTGGATATCGTCTGAATCTCCCAATTTTATGGGCTGTAGACCTATGCGGCCCAGCGCTTGAATGAGCCCGAATCCTGTTTCCTGATCGTAGCCTAAGACGTGACCAGCCACAGTTGTTCCGTCAGATAAACTGAGCCAAACTGTTTCAGCTTCCGTTACCAAGTAGCCGATCGTGAGCACCAAGCCATCTCCGATCAGCACACCATTGCCTGCGCGCTCGGTGCCCAGAACATCGGCCGTCAGGGCGTCCTCATGGACAGTAGTTGTGACGCCCACTATCGATTTCAGGACACTTACTAAATCGAAATCGTAGTCTTCAGGCTTTGGTGTCATCGCCGTAGTGCCTTCAGTCATGATTTTTATCCCTGGCCGGTAGTGCGTGCTTACATATTCGCAACTCGCGCTAATGTCGTGCTGGCGCTTGGCATCTGAGTGAATGAAACAGTGCTTTGCGTCGGTTGTTGAAGACTAACTTAGCTAAGCTTTCAGGAGGTTTCCAGCTTAACTACGGGTGGCAACGCAATCTGGACATCGAATCCACGACAACGGGGCAAGCCTTGATCTTCGCACCATCAAAGCAATCCAGCATTGCGCAACGGGCGTTCCGGGGGCATCCTTACCAAGAAACCTGACAAGAACTGGCTGTTGCTCGTGCTTTTAGAAATTCAATATTGAGGAGACGATACCAATGCGTGCCGCTGTTCTAACTGAAATCAACAAACCGCTGGAACTCTTGGATCTTGAGCAGGAGCCACCGAAACTCGGTGAGGCACGGGTGCAGGTGAAAGCCACTGGCGTCTGTCTGAGTGACTGGCATGTTATGAACGGCGATTGGCCATTCCCGCTGCCATTCGTGCCGGGTCATGAGGCGGCCGGCGTTGTGGTTGAGCTTGGCGAAGGTGTCAGTTCAGTCAAGGTTGGCGATCACGTCATATTCTCGTTTCGGCCAAACTGCGGCCATTGCAACTACTGCTCACACGGCCGTTCTGTATTATGCGATGGCCATAACGATACGCCACGTTATGTAATGCACGATGGTACAGCGCGGCTAAAGCTGAATGGCGAACCGGTCAACCAGATGGCGCGGATTGGCACGTTTTCTGAGTATGTCGTGTGTCCATCAGAGCAACTCGTCCCGGTGCGCAAAGACCTGCCGTGGCCACATGCAGCCATCATCGGGTGCAGCGTGGCGACCGGCGTGGGTTCCGTTATCCGACATGCCAAGGTCGAAGCGGGGGCATCGGTGTTGGTTATTGGTTGCGGTGGCGTTGGGTTGAATGTCGTGCAAGGTGCGCGACTTGCAGGAGCCTCGACTATCATTGGCGTGGATCTCAAAGACAACAAGCTTGAGTTTGCCAAACAATTTGGTGCGACACACACAATAAATGCAAGCAAATCAAACGATGTAATTTCCGATATCAAGGACATCACCCGCGGCGGGCTCGGCGTCCACTATGCGTTCGATGCAATTGGCTCAGAGATAACCGCACTTCAGGTTGTCGATGCTATCGCACCGGGCGGACATGCGGTGTTTATTGGCATGCCGCAGGTCGACGTGGTGGCGCCGATCAATCCGTTCCAAATGGTGTTTGCGGAAAAGAAAATCACGGGGGCTTACTATGGTTCTATCCACCCTCACACAGATCTGCCGGTGCTTGCAGACCTTGCGATGTCAGGCCGACTGAACATGAATGACTTAATCAGCCGCACCTATAAGTTCGATGAAATAAACGAGGGCTTCAAACAACTCATCGATGGCAACGTCGCGCGCGGTGTGGTGGTATTTGATTGAGATCTGAATGCAGATGCAGCGCCGGCGAAACTTTGTTGGCGATGCTGATCTATTAGATGAGGCGGCACCGCAGGGCTTGGGCATCCCATGTCCATGTGGGCAGATGCGTCATGTCATGCTCTGGTTAGCGAGAGGCTTTGGCCAAGCTCATCTGCACTTGCATCGTGGGATTAAACGAGCGGGAGTAACGATTGCACCTGCGGGCCGCTGAGCTGGCCAATAGCGCGAAACTCCTCAATCCAGGGAAGCATCGATGCAGATCATAGCCAACTTGGTGGTGCCTATGCCAGCGTCTGAAAATCAATCCAGGAGCTGCAGAATTTGGAGTTGATCGAGCAGATCGTGCTCGAGCCACAATATGATTTCATCGTAGCGATCAGCAGCGCGCGCATGACATTGCCAACGCTGCCGACTTAATCAATGTGGTTTGTGCCAGCTCATCTATTTACCATCTATTCTGCCGTGCTACCGGCAAGATTTGCATGCGCCAACGACCAACCTTTTCGAAGACGGTTGGCAATGTCGCTAGCCGTCCAGATAGCGCCGCTGTCTTTTAGTGAAAGAACCAGAAACGCCGCAAACAATGCGATCTCACGTTTGATGCTATTGAGATTACCGACAATGCCTTTTGCCAAACTGAGTTTGGAGAAAACATAGAGGACGATAACCGCCAGTGCTGCGGCGGCTGCGTACTTGCCGACCCGCCCGCCCCAAAGTAACGCAAGCCCGAGTGCTGTGAGAACGATGCCAGGCTCGATAAAGGTTTTGATATTGGGCATTCCAGCGAACACACCGCCGACAATCAGCACCGAAGCTACCGACAGCCGTAAGAGCAAACCGGTAGCATCCCACCCGAAGAGCGGTTTGACTGCCTCCGACCCGAAGACACGCTCATCGAGCGAGCGCAGGCCTGAACCAAGACCGTAGAGCGCAAACATCATGCCTGACAAAGCGACATCGCGAATCTGCACCAATAGGGCTGGAGCCATATAGGTTTTAACGCCGGGGTCGACGCCATTGGCGGTTACAACAGGCAGTGCCAGAACAAATGTCCACAGCAAGAACCCATAGACAATCGCAAGGGGGCGCACCAAGAGCCCCGCGATCAACGCGATGCCCGACAAGAGCTCAAAGGCGGAGAGGCTCGTCAGGAAGCTCCACGGTGTCAGCCAACTGGTTGGACCAAAAAGGTAGTTCATAAAAAACTCATTGATGTAGCCGGAGGTCGACGTGTAACTGGCCAAAAGAGCTTCACTGGATTTGGGGAAGAGTAGTTTCGAGAGCTTGTTGAAACCACCGACGATAAATAGCGCGCCAACACCGAGGCGAATAATTGTTGCGGCTTTTACCGGGCTATCTATGCCCGCCTTCCAGGCTCTCACGAAGTTGCCAGTCACTTGCTGAAAGTTCTTGCTAGCTTGTTGTTGCATGCTGTTCGGTTTTTTATTGGACATTGCAGATCTCTCCTATGGCCCCCTGACGAAGTCCGGAGCCTGGCGTATTTGGATGAATTTCCTGAGCTTCAATTTGGCAAATACAAAGACTAGGCAGACAAGCGGGTAAGCCCTTCTCCCTGCCCGCAAGCCACGCTTCTGCGCTTCAATTCAGTCGCGACGGAACGGGTTGAAAACAGCCGTCGACGTATTTCTCTGTGCCACTTTAACGGACTGATAACGCTTCCAGGTTGCTGTCACCTTGGCACCGACACTGATGCGATTGTAAAGCTCTATCACATGCGCGTTATGCATGCGGACACAGCCCTTTGAGACGTTCTTGCCGATCGTCCATGGTGCGTCGGTGCCGTGAATGCGATAAAGCGTACTCCCTAGATAAAGCGCCCGAACCCCCAATGGATTACGAGGGTGACCACCTGGAACCATCCGTGGCAATTTTGGGTTTTCACGACGCATGGATGCGGTTGGAGTCCAGGACGGGTCAACCATCTTGCGCGTAATCCGCTCCACACCCTGCCAGCGGCTTTGAGCACGTGGCACGGCTATTGGATAGCTGACAGCACGGCCTTTTGCGATGACATGATAGAGTCGGCGGTCGCCAAAACTAACAATGATCTGCCCCGCCTTATGATGCGATGGGAAGCGCACGATGGCCTTGTCACGAACCGAATTTTTCTTGGCCGAGGCCGCCCAGAGCGATTGAGCCGAGGCAGGACCAGCACTCATCACAGACACAGCAGTAGTCACAGGTGTTGCGATAAGAAGAGCCAAAATTGATAGATGCTTTTGCATTTTAATAAACAACCCTTTTGGCGGCTCTCCGGTGGGGGAGATCCGTTCAGTGTTGGTGAATTGTGTGAGGTTTTATTATTCAGCTGTCGCATTGCCCTTTGGCCGGACCGCGCGACACAAATCCAGTGGGTTGTCTAGTTATGCATCCGCATCGTTGCGGCATAGATGGTCCAAAACGGAGAGCCTCGAAGCAATGCCCGGCTGGAGTGTTCAGGCTGGACTGCTTGTGCAATGCCGTCAAAGCCGGCGAGGAACTTGACATGCGGCGGCGCAATCGCGTCATTCGACGAAGACCGATCGGAAAACCTCGATCGAGCGCCAAGTGCCGACGTAATATGTGCACCGTTGCATTGCTTGCGTCTTGGAGCTGGCGCATGAATGCTTTTGCATGGCATTGCGACAATTGCTGTCGCAATGCCTTCAAATCCGGCTTGGCTCGCCTGCTGCTTGGCAATGGAAACAGTCGAGCACGCGAACATGACCACGGCGGCCATGCACAGCATGGCGATACCTTGGCCACTTGCCAGTTTCCGCATCCAATTTGCTCGAAACTTCATTTTTCAACCCGCGTTCTGGCTACCGCTAGATTTGGTTATACGAACGGAAACCTCGCCAGGCTAGCCCGGCTCACATGAACGTGTTGCTGGTTGAAGAGCGCTTGATCTCAGTATTGCTCTGCGGGCTCCACCGGGATCTTGGGTTGAATGTACTTGAGCGCTCCTTACAGAATAGTCTGGCGGCGTCATTTCCTTCAGTCGGTATTGTCATTGTCTCGGCCAAGTGACGGCGCGGGTTCATTGCGCCCAGGGCGCGCGTCATCAAAGCTGAGCGGCAACCCAAAGAAACGATCAACATCGCCGTCGGTGCCACCGTCGCCATCACGAAGAATGCCGAGTGCTTCCGTTTGAGGATGAGTGGCCACCTGATCGATCGTCTGCACGGGCGCATTGGGCACGCCCACCGCATCCAACATTTCAGCCCATTCAGCCGATTTTTTGGTGATGGTTTTCGCCTCGATCAATGCAACCAACGCGGGCTTGTTCTCAACCCGCAAAGGATTGGTTTTGAATCGAGAATCCTCGACCCACTCCGATGCACCTAACACGCCGCACGCCTTGCGGAAAAGATTGTCATTGCCGGCCGCAATCACCAGTTCACCATCAGAGGTATTGAATGCCTGGTAGGGCGCAATCATTACGGTGCCGGACCCAGCCTTCGATGGCAGTTTGCCGGACATCTTGAGCATCGGCAGAAAATATACCATCCAACCAAGCGCTGTTTCGTAAAGCGAGGCGTCAACGACACTGCCCTTGCCTGTCGTCTCGCGCTGGAGAAGCGCCGTTAGAACACCGATTACGATCCACATCCCCGTACCCATGTCGATCATCGAGGTGCCGGTACGCACCGAGGGGCGGCCAGGCTCGCCCTGTGTGGACATCACGCCACCAAATGCCTGCATCAAAGGATCGTATCCAGGCCGGTCAGACAAAGGTCCATTTTTGCCAAAGGCATGGATTGAAGCATAGATCAAACGCGGATTGTCAGCGCGGAGGATCTCCTCGCCTAGGCCAACCGATTGGGCCAGACCGGGGCGAAGGTTTTGGATGACCGCATCGGCGGAGCCAATCAATTGGCGGACAGTTGCCACACCCGCTTTAGATTTCAAATCAGCAGTGACGGATTTCTTGTTGCGATTCAATGAGTGGAAGATGGCGGACATATCATTGACAAATGGCGGGCCCCAGGCGCGCGCGTCATCGCCTGTTCCGGGACGTTCGACCTTGATCACTTCGGCACCCAGTTCAGCCAGGATCAAACCGGCATAGGGCGCCGCGACCGAGTGGCCGATTTCGATGATCCTATAGCCCTTCAAAGGCAAACCAGCCATTATGCTTTCAGTGGACGCACCTTCTGGCGTGCCGTTGTTACTTTCGTCACTCATGAAATTCGCTATCCTCAACGTTCAGTTGTTGCGGGAGGGAGAATAGCCCGCTTTAGGTGATTTCGTCACTGATGGATTTCGTTACTCGCAACGATCGGCTATTCTGACTCAGAAGATAGCGCGCTTCTTGATCGGAATCCTAAAAAGGCTACAAGGCCATTTACATTCCAGGTTATCGAGTGGGCTCCACACCCCAGGTACCAACTTTGACTTAACCAGAGCATCGCCAATGCCTGAAACGCTTGCCTAAACCACACACTCGCTGGGAGAACTAGCCTATGAAAATGAGTTTTGAGACGCTTGAGATTGATATCCACGACCCGAAAATTGCCGTGGTTACTATGAACCGACCACATGCTCTCAACTCCATGAATACCAAGATGATGGAAGAGCTGCGGGATGTATTCCAGGAATTTTATCTCTCACCTGATGAAACGAACTGCATTATTCTAACCGGCAAAGGAACTCGAGGATTCTGCGCAGGCGCCGACCTCAAAGAGCGTGATGGGATGAGTGCCGCGACATGGAAGCGGCAGCACGCAATTATTGAGCAGTGCATTCGCCACATATTTGCGTGTCCTGTGCCGATCATCGCGGCCGTGAACGGGGCGGCATTTGGCGGAGGATTCGAGATCGCGTTGGCAATGGATTTCATCTACGCTTCAGAGACAGCCAAGATGGCTTTGCCTGAAGTCACGCGTGGCATCATGCCTGGGGCAGCGGGACCACAAAATCTACCACGAGCATGCGGTGTCCGCCGCGCAAAGGAACTCATTCTTACCGGCCAGGCAATTGATGCGAACCAAGCACTCGAATGGGGCATCGTTAACCGCGTATGTGCTCCTGACAAACTGCTTGAGAATGCACTTGAGACGGCTAGAATTATCGCCCAGAATGCACCGATCGGTGTGCGACAGGCGAAGAAGTCAATGGATAAGGCAACCGAGCTCGATCGCAACTCCGGCTATTCATTCGAAATCGAAGCCTATAATTTGACGGTGCCGACTGAAGATCGACTTGAAGGCGTTCGAGCATTTAACGAAAAACGTAAGCCTGTATTCACAGGTCAGTGAGCGCAATCTTAGATATTTACATTCTGCATAGATGTGCAGGGCTAACAGTTGCATGATCCGCCAGGCCAGGAATGCCAGACTGAAAATACCAGGCCGAAAATGCATGAAGGAAGGGACAAGAATGAACGACGAATCTAGCGGGCCGCTTAGCATGGTTATCGAAGAGGACTGGACGGAAGTCCGCGAGGCCGTGGCGCGTATCTGCGAAGGGTATCCGAACGAATATTGGAACAAGCTGGAAGTGGAAAGTGAATATCCCCACGAGTTTGTAAATGCGTTGACTGAGGCGGGTTATCTGGCCGTGCTCATCCCCGAAGAGTACGGCGGCACGGGATTGCCAATTGCCGCGGCGGGGGCAGTGCTTGAGACTATCCATTCATCGGGCTGCAATGCAGGGGCATGCCATGCCCAGATGTATACAATGGGTACAGTTTTGCGCCACGGTAGCGCAGAGCAAAAGCAACGCTATCTACCGGAAATTGCATCTGGGAAACTGAGGCTGCAAGCTTTCGGAGTAACTGAGCCAACAACCGGCTCAGACACGACGCAGCTTAAAACGCGCGCGGTGCGTGAAGGTAATCAGTATGTGGTCAATGGCCAAAAGGTATGGACCAGCCGAGCGATGCAATCTGATTTGATGCTGTTGCTGGCGCGCACAACTGCCGCCGAAGATGTCAAAAAACGGACCGACGGCATTTCGGTTTTCCTTGTTGATCTCAAAGAGGCCCTTGGCAACGGGCTTGAAATTCGCAAGATCGACGCGGCGATCAATCACAGCACCAATGAAATCTTTATGGATGACATGAAGATCCCGCCGGATAGTTTAATTGGCGAAGAAGGCAAAGGGTTCAAATACATTCTTGATGGGATGAATGCCGAGCGTATTTTGATTGCACATGAATCGCTTGGTGATGCGAAGTACTTCATCCGCCGGGCGACAGAATATGCCAATGAGCGGGTCGTGTTCGGGGCGCCGATTGGCAAGAACCAGGGTGTGCAGTTTCCAATTGCACGGGCGTATGCTGAGACGCAAGCGGCGGAGCTGATGATCAAAAAAGCGGCTGCGATGTTTGACCGGGGACTCAGCTGTGGGGCTGAGGCCAACATGGGAAAGATGCTCGCATCTGAAGCGGCATGGCATGCTGCCGAAGCTTGCATGCAGACGTTCGGTGGGTTTGCGTTTGCACGCGAATACGGCATCGAGAGAAAGTGGCGCGAGTGCCGCCTCTATCAAACGGCGCCAATCTCCACCAACATGATCCTGGCCTATATCGGACAAAATGTCCTGGGGATGCCGCGGTCCTATTGACCCGGCTCTGGATGTCGATTGATGTGTGAACCCGGCCGAAAACCGGGGACGCCATCCAAACCCAAATCCGGCCGCCGATTAAGATAGGCGGTCGCGATAAAACTGCGTAACGCCGGAGAAGTACCATGACGACAAACACAGCAGGATCGCAACTTCGGGGTATGCTTGAGAAAGACGGAATGGTCGTCGCGCCGGGTGCCTACGACGGCATCACGGCCAAGTTCATTAAGGCGGCCGGGTTTGATGCCATCTACATGACCGGCTCTGGCACTTCGGCGGCTTTGGGCTATCCCGACTATGGCCTGGCGACGATGACAGAGATGGTTGCCAACGCCAGCCGCATCGTCAACGCTTCCGAGCTGCCGCTGATTGCAGACGCGGATACCGGTTATGGCAACGAGTTGAATGTGACGCGGACAGTCCGCGAATATGAACGGCACGGGGTTGCGGCGATCCATCTTGAAGATCAGGCGTTTCCTAAAAAGTGCGGACACCTCGCCGACAAGGAAGTTATCCCGCAGGAGGAATTCTTTTCCAAGCTGCGAGCGGCGGCAACGGCACGGCGATCCTCGGATTTTATGATTATCGCACGCACCGATGCGCGCGCGACAAACGGCTTTGATGACGCGATTGCGCGTTCCAATGGCGCACTTCAAAATGGCGCCGATATGGTGTTCTTTGAAGCCGCGCAGACACTTGAAGAGGTCGCCAAGGTACCGCAGATGGTTGATGGCCCGTGTTTGCTGAATATCGTCCACAAAGGCATGACGCCGAAGGTCGAGCTTAAAGACGCTGAGGCAATGGGCTACAAGATCGTCATTCTGCCGTCGCTGTTGCTGCGACATATTTTTGGTGCTTGCGAAGAGATGCTGGAGAAAATCAAAGCCGGGCCCATTCCGACCCCGACTGGCGATTTATCACCCAAAGAAGGGTTCGCGAAATTTGGAGCGGCGGACTGGGATGAGCTGCGCACGAAATTTCGAGACCCGCCAAAGCGCAACGCGGCTGAATAAGCTGAATAACCCGCCTCATCACTAGAGGGTCTCATATACTTGACTGCGGAAGAGATACTCCAGGGGCACAACGATGAGCTCGCCCCCAACTCTCCGCAACATTAACAGCAAGTCCGTCAGAGAGGACATTCCCCAATGCCCACGACAACACCACGGCAGAAGTTCCGCGCTATGATGGCGGCGGACGGCATGATCGTTGCGCCAGGAGTTTATGATGGGCTCACCGCATCGTTGGTTGAGCGCGCAGGGTTTTCGGCCGCCTACATGACCGGGGCAGGAACTTCCGTCGCCAGAGGATACCCTGATTTCGGACTCATCACGATGACCGAGATGATCCAGAATGCCGATATGATTGCGGGTACTATCGATGTTCCGCTCATTGCGGATGCGGACACTGGCTACGGCAATGAACTGAATGTGACGCGGACTGTTCGCGATTACGAGCGAACAGGGGTTGCTGCCATTCACATTGAGGACCAGGGGTTTCCGAAGAAGTGCGGGCATCTCGATGACAAGGAAGTTATTCCCGCCGAGGAGTTCGTGGCTAAAATCCGTGCGGCAGTGGCGGCGCGGCGGGACCCTGACTTTACGATTATCGCACGCACAGATTCCCGCGCCGTTATTGGATTTGAGGAGGCCTTACGTCGGTCCAATATGGCACTGGAGGCGGGCGCCGAGATAGCCTTTCTTGAAGCGCCGAGATCGCTTGATGAACTTAAGGCTGTTACGCGTGAAGTTAAGGGGCCATGCCTTTACAATTTGGTCAACGGTGGCAAGACGCCAGTTCTCACCATAGCCGAAGCCGAGGCTATGGGTTTTAAGTTGGCGATCCTGCCAGGCTTCCTTTTGGCGAATATCATAGGGACCTGCGAGCAGCTGCTTGGCGCGCTCAAGAGAGATGGCAAGGTTCCGCCAGTAGTGAACGGCGTTAGCGTTCGCGATATCTTCGAACGCGTTGGAGCCGACGAATGGGATGCACTTCGCCCATGAGACGGGCATCTACCTCAATGTTTTTTTGCACTAAAAAGCGCGATCGCGGCCACGGAATTGGCAACGAGTACGATAATGAATGGTAGCTGATAGCCGCCAGAGTATTCGATTAAAATCCAAAATAATGGCCCGCCGGACATCCAGCCGAGTGATAGGAAAGAGAACGCGCGGCCGTTCATTTCAACTAATCTTCCTGGCTCGACTTTATAGCTCATAGCAGTGGTGAAAACAGAGTTCCAAGTATGTCCCGACAGGCCGCACGCGATGGCCAGAACGAAAAAATAAATTGGCGACATATCCTTCGAGGCAAACTGCAAGAGCGTTATGATGGTCAACACACCCATGACAGCGAGAACGGCAAGTACATACTGGGAGTGGCCTGTCTTATCACAGACCCAGCCGAGCAACGGGCGGCCAATGATCCCGGCGATTTGTATATTTGAGACGAAGATACCTGCTGAAATTGGCGTCAGACCGATAACTTCCAAGAGGTAAAGGTAGGCGAATACGATCATTGCGATTTGATTGACTGCAAGGACAAGGCCCGCCCCCCACAATAAACCTAACCCACGCGGCACTACGAACCTGGATACCAGTGCCGCGAGGTGATTGCCGAACCAACTTCCTTGACGAACATTGGCATGCCCTAAGGTTGGCGGAGGACGAACATCAAGGTTGAATAATGATGGCTGAAGCAATGTGAATAGTGCGCCAAAAAACACTGCTCCAGCAACGCTCAGCACACCGGCTTGCCATCCCGCAAAGATCATTAGAGGTGGAAGCAACCGGCCAGCGATAGCACCGGCCAGGGGCTGAGCACTGTGACGCAAGGAGAGAAACAAACCTCGGCGGGCAGGCGGAGTCGACTGTGTGACAGCTGTCATTCCGATCGGGCCGAGAGGGCCATATGCCAGCCCGAATATTAGAGCTGCCAGCATTGTCAGCGGCCACGTGCCGCCAAGGATGATCAAGAGGCCCGCCACCATGAACAACTGGGATAAGGTTGCTGTCCAAGCCCCCCCGAGCCGGCGCACCAGAGCGCCGGTTATGGGGCTTGTTATTGCCGTGCCAACAAAGAAAAATGTTATAGCTAGGCCAAAATCCCGCTCATTTAATCCGGTGATCGAACTTAGATTGGGGGCTAGGAGACTGAACGCGATAAATCCGAATCCAGAGAGCAATTGGATCAGAAACGCACCGGCTAGAACCGGCAAAGCACGACTTGCGGGACTGCTCATGACGCCACGCGGATTGCTACGCGCGGCGTCGTTATCGTGATGCTCATTTCCGCTGACTTACTTATTGGTGAAGTTTGGCAACCGCCGTTCTGACGATGCAGAAATACCTTCCTTGAAGTCATCGGTTTTACGCAACCAGGTTTGCTCCTGGAGTTCGCGATCGGTGGCCAAACGAACACGCTCGGCGAGGCCCTTGCGCAGGGTTTCGCGTGTCGACACCAAAGCAAGGGGAGAGTTGACGGCGATTTCGCGGGCAAGATCCCAAGCCGTTTGGCGCAACTCTGCCTGCGGCACGAGAATATCGGCCATGCCCATCTCAACGGCTTCGGCACCCTTGAAGCGTCGGCTGGTGTAAAACACCAGCGCAGCCTTAGTTTGGCCGATGAGTGCAGGCAAGGTTTCGGTCAAACCGAAGCCGGGATGGAACCCGAGCCGCGTGAAATTTGCCGCAAACCGCGCTTCAGGACAGGTTACGCGGATATCGGGAACCATAGCGACACCGAGACCCCCACCGATCGCAGCCCCCTGAATGGCTCCTATGACTGGCTTCTTATTTGACAGCAAACGCACCGCCTCAACATAAAGGTGGCCGGCATCGCCACGATTGGGCGAACCTTCGGAATTGCCTTCTTTATCGACCTTCGAGCCGTCACCAAAATTCGCACCGGCGCAGAATGCTTTGCCCTGAGCGCATAGCAGAATTGAACGGCACTGGTCGTTCTCGTCCAGGTCGGCGAACACGTCGGCCAAGGTTTTGATGAGATCATAGTCAAAGAAGTTGTGCGGCGGCCTTTGAATTTCGACAGTGGCAACAAAATCCTTCAGCGTAACTTCGACATCTCCGACTTTTTTAGATTCTGACATTTTTTATTCCTTGCTAACTCTGCTGGCTCTCGTGCCTGCTTGGTTTTCGCTACACTTGCAGCGCCTGCTGCACCTACGGCCATGAAACCATCTGTTTAATGCAGCTTATTCGGAAAACTATTGCGCGGATACCTACGTCTCTTCAGTAATGATCAACGCATCGACAATCGAAACACCCTCACCTTGATCATGCACGCGGATGGGATTGATATCGATTTCGCGGATCAGCTTGGCATTGTCGACAGCGAATTTCGATAGTTTCACGATGACATCCGCCAGTGCATCGATATCGGCGGGTTTTTCACCGCGCTGACCTTCCAGAAGGCGGGCGCTTTTGAGACGCTTGATTGCTCCAAGGGCCGCGTCTTTGTTGGGGACCGGCGGAATAAGCACCGTATCGTCCAAAATCTCAGCGTAGATGCCGCCAATACCGATCAAGATCATCGGCCCGAACGCCACATCCCGCTGCACACCGAGGATCAACTCATGACCGCGCGCCGCCATTGGCTCAATTAATACCCCATCAATCTTTGCGTCAGGCTTGTGTTTGGTGGCATTTGCGACCAGCTCATCGAAAGCCGCACTGGCTTCTTCTGGCGTTTCGATATTCAGAACTACACCGCCGATATCGGTTTTATGCGCAATGGCGGCAGACTGAATTTTCATTGCGAACGGCCCGATCAGCTCGCCGGCAATTGCTGCGGATTCGGCACTTGTTGCAGCCAATCGCCCGGCAAGATTACCGATGCCGTTGGCGGCTAGGATTTTGCGGGCTGCGTGCTCAGGGATTACGCCATTGACACCGGCAGCCGAGCGAAGTGCTTTATCAGGCTCTGCATTTATTGCAGGCAGGGGTGCGATGAAATTCTCGCGGGCCCGGCGATATTTGAGCATTGCGGCCATGGCACGAGCGCAGTTTTTAAGGTTGGTGGTCAAGGGCCATCCTGCCTCGGCCAACAACGCAATCGTTGACTGCAAGGGCCAGGTGTACGTCCACGCAACGATGGGTTTTTTGCTATTGTGGCCAAATTCTATCAGCCGCTCGCGTTCACGAATTAAGGTGTCTGGGACACGGGCGCTCATGATCGACATCAGACCATCGACATTGGATGCACCGCTGACCAATTCGCCCAATCCAGCGTAACCAACTTTGTGAACAGCCTGGGCAGTTGCATCAACCGGATTGCGCGAAGTGCCATAAGCAGGAAGAATTGCGTCGATCTCATCGCGCGTTGCACGGTCAAGCTCTGGGATTTCCAGACCTTCCTCTGTGCTGGCGTCCGCCAACCAGCCGCCACCGCCACCGGTTGAAGTCGAGATGCCGATCCGGGGCCCGGCGGGCAGGCGATCTTTATTGAACAGGAATGCGGTTGTGAGATCGACGGCCTCGTCCTGATCATCTACTACAATCACGCCATAGGCCTCGAACATCGCGCGGTTTACGCGGTCACTGCCTGCGAGGGCTGCCGTGTGCGAGGAGGCGGCAAAGACGCCTGCTTCCGAGCTGCCGACTTTTGCCACAATAATCGGCTTGCCGGTGCGCATGGCTTTTTCCGCCACCCGGCAGAAGGTTTGCGGATTTTTGATGCTCTCCAGAAACAGAATGAAAACGTCGGTCTTGCCTTCGTCCAGCATGAAGTCAACGAGATCGAATGAATTCAGGCCAGCTTCATTGCCGGTTGTGACGACATAGCGGAAGGGTATTTCTCGCAAGCGGCCACGATCGTAAAACGAATACCCGATAGCACCGCTTTGAGCGACGACCGCAACACGGCCACCCTCTTTGTGCCACTCCGGCATCAGTGGCAGGGAAGCGCTGCGAATCGCGGGACTGAAGGTCGGACACAGCAATGTCGCAAGATTGGCAAAACCAAGCGCATTAGGTCCGATGACGGCCATGTCGTATTTTTTGATAACAGCAACGAGTTCTGCCTGCATAGCCTCGCCCTCGTCGCCGCTCTGCTCTGCGAAGCCCGAGGTCATGATTGCGGCGGCACGGACACCAGCTTCGCCGCAACGGCGAAGCTCAGCCACGACCGCCTCAGCCGGGATTGCGAGAACTGCAAGGTCCACAGTCTCCGGCACGTCGTCGATCGAAGCATAGCAGCGCGTACCACTGATCTCTTCATAAGTCGGATTGATCGGATAAATCTGGCCGGCGAAATTTTCGCGCAGCAGAACTTCGGTGATCGCACCACGCAGTTTTGTCTTATCGGGCGACGCTCCAATCGCCGCTACGCTTTTCGGCCAAAGAAGCTTACGGATATCCGGCACAGAGGACCTCATTCATTTAGAAAACTGGCATTTAGAAAACTGGAACTTAGAAGACTGGAACTTAGAAGACTGGAACTTAGAAGACTTCGCATTGAAAATACTTGGATAGCAAAATTCACACGCCTTTCAGACCTGGCGAAAATCACCAGCCTAAAAAACTGAAGATTGACCGTAGCGGCACAACAAACGGTCAAATGACGGCTGCGAAATCAGATCACCGCAGATCGAGACCGCGAGCGATGATCCCGCGTAGAACCTCGGTGGTGCCGCCCTGGATCGTGAATTTCGGAGCTTGCATACAGGCGTACTCAACCAAGTCGTCGAAGTCGACATCGTTGTTCGATTGGCGCTCGACAAAGGCGCTGAGTTCGCGAATGTGAGCTGGCAACCGCTGCTCCCAAAGCGTACCGACGTCCTTTACGATAGAAGCTTCAAGCACCGGCTCTTTGCCTGCTTGAAGCATGCCAGCAACAGAAACCGACATGCGGCGAAGGCTATGAAGTTGCGCGACGAGACGACCGACACCCTCGGATTCGTGCTTATCGGGGTTATCGCCCAGGAGTTTGATGAGTGCGGTCAGAACATAAAGCGTTTCAAGGAACCGCTCAGGGCCACTGCGCTCGTAAGCAAGCTCACTCGTCGCCTGCTTCCAGGCGCCATCAATTTCACCAAGGAGATGAGTGTCGGGAACATGGACATTCTCGAAAACCACCTCATTGAAGTCATGTCGGCCGGTCATCTGATTTACCGCGTTGACCGTTATGCCCTTCCACTTCATGTCGACCAGAAACTGAGTTAGACCGTGGCGGTGGTTTTCCTTGGTGGAAGGCGAGGTGCGGAAAAGACCAATCATGTAGTCGGCCTGATGCGCATTGGATGTCCAGATCTTAGTGCCGTTCAACACCCAGCCATCCGAGACGCGCTCGGCTTTGGAGGAAGCTGCGAAAAGATCTGAGCCGGAACCGGGTTCGCTCATGCCGATGCAGAACGCGAGTTCACCGCGGCAGATCTTGGGAAGGATCTCCATCTTCAGGTCTTCGGGTGCGTACTTAATTAATACGGGACCGCTTTGACGATCGGCAACGAAGTGTGCAGTGGTTGGGGCTGAGGCAACGCGAAACTCCTCAGTCACGACATAACGGTCGAGGAATGAGCGCTCGCTGCCGCCGTATTTTTTGGGCCAGGTCAGACCGATCCATCCGCGCTCGCCAACGCGCTTTGAGAATTCTTTATCGAACCCCTCGTTCTTAAGGCCGAGTGCCGGATTGAAAGTACCGGCGGCAATTTCTTCGGCAATAAATTCGCGGATCTCCGAACGCAACACCTTGGTTTCAGGCGGCAGGCGGAGGGGATCAAATCGGATTGATGTTTGCATGACGCGTCCTACAATCTAAGAGTTGGCTAAATCTAAGAGCTAGCTGCGATTTAGGAGCCGGCTTCGATAAAAGTGCCGGCTTCGATGAAAGCGTCGGAATGCCCGCGGGTAGAGCCTGAGCCCCACCTGGCAGACCAACAGTATCCGTTAACGCGTTGTCAAAAGCGGCCACAATTTCTCTTCGCCTCGCTCAGCAACGATATTCCCGAGCTTGACAGCCCACATGCTCTCGCTGCCGAAATCATCACGCCATCCCATCAGGCGGCGCGTAAACATCTGGAGTATGTACTCTGACGTAAAGCCAATGGCGCCGTGCACCTGATGAGCAATGGCAAGCCCGTCGCGGGAGCCTTCACCAACGCGGATCTTTGCGCTTGCGACCTCGAGGAAGACGGCTTCCTTATTGTCGGCCTCGTTTTCAAGCGTATCGGCGGCGGAACCCGACGCTGCCAGGGCCACGGCCACTTCACCAGCAAGCCTGGCCAGGTTGTGCTGGACCGCTTGGAATTTCGAGATCGTGCGGCCAAAAGCTACACGCTCAGTTGAATATTGCGTTGATATCGCGAGACAGGTTTCAAGGGCACCGGTCATTTCGGTGGCCCGTGCAGCTGCTCCCATCTGCCACAGAGCGTCATGATCAACGCCAGCGGGTGCATCCGTCAGGGAGGTCGGTTTTACAGAATCAAAGACAACGTCGGCGCGTTCACCACCCAAATCGTTATCGCGATCAGTGACCCGGCAGGACGCGGGATCAACCATGGCGATCACCGTTTTACCATCGCGCTCAGCGAGAACAACGATCTTGCTTGCCGTGCGTGCATAAGGGACCGCACGAGCCTTGCCGCTTAGCGTGCCATCGGCACCAACGGTGATCTTGTCGCCATCACGGATTGGTGCAACTGTCATGGCTCCAGCGGGGCATTCCTGCCCGGCAGCGCTAAGCAACCACCCAGCAATCAAGGTTTCGCTCAATGCAACAGGAGCGGCGTACTGCCCTGCAACGCGCAGCACGTCAAAGCCGTCGGCAACACTCGCACCGGCACCGCCCAAACTATCCGATACCCACGCCAGGGTCAGGCCCGACTCTTCGAGAGTCTGCCACAGCGGCGCCTTCCAGCTATCGTCGCTAGCGGCGTTGACAGTTTGTGGATCTGCAAGGTCGGCGAGAATGCGCCGGGTCGTCTCAAGGACGATGCTTTCAGAACTATCGCTCAAGGCGCACGAGCCTCCCCATAATTTCTATGATGAATTGATGTTGATTTGGCTAGAAGATTATCTGATGCGTGTCGCCGCGCAAGAGGATGAAAGCTTATGGCGAGGTGTTTGGGACAGATATCATCAGCCGGATTGAGAGGAACTAAGGCCTGACTATCCTGTCGCGGACGCGCAGCTAGGCGCGCCCGTGAACAGGAGATTCTCCAACAAGCCCCACCCGCAGGTCGATTGCAGGTGGCAGGTCGATGGCGTGGAGCGACAGCTAGGGTTTTTCGTAAAGAACGAAACCCGTTTAGCCAACGGAGCCATCAACCATAACCTCAAGCAGCTTCGGCCCCGGTGTGCGCATGGACGTATCCAGTGCCGTTCGCAAATCATTAGGATTGTCGATCCGTTGCGCCGGAATGCCCATGGACTGGGCCATCTGGCAGAAATCTATCGGTGGGTCTTTGAAATCCATTCCGATGAAGTGATCGTTCCCGTGGAAGGCAAGCAAGCGCTGCTTGATGATACGATAACCGCCGTTGTTTGCGATAACATAAGTGATTGGCAGTTTCATGCTGGCGGCCGTCCACATCGCCTGGATTGAATACATTGCGCTGCCATCGCCGATGACTGCGCAGACCGGACGCGGTGCCTGCGCCAAGGCGATGCCAACCGCGGCAGGCACACCCCAGCCGATCCCACCGGATGCCAGGCCGTGATAGCTATAGCGATCGGTATAAGGTGCAAGATCGCTCAGGTAACGGGTCGAAGTAAGCCCTTCGTTGACCAGCACAGCATCTTTGGGCAGCGACTGCGCCACACAAAGCGAAAGCCAGTCGGGACTGATAGGCGTACTCAATGCGGCGGTGGAGATTTTACCAATGAGCGTTTCACGCTTTGCAGACCAATTTTGAGCCGACAGATCCGCGACAGCCTTTTTCGCGCGTTCGGATTGCGCGGAATCACCGATCTCTTTGATGATCGGCAGAATGGCGCGCAGGGTTTCGCGCACATCGGCTTTCAGGCCCATCTCGACCGCGTAGTTTTTCGCGATATCCCAATCGTTCAAACCAATGTGGATAACCGGCAGGTTTTCCGGCTTTGGCTCAGTCTCACTCATGACGGACATACGCACGGCATCGGCACCCAGGACGATCATTAAATCATACCCGGAGAGAAGAGCGCGCACGTCTTTTTGCTCGCGTGTGAGAGAGCCCATATAACAAGGATGGGTGGAAAGGAAGTGAGCGCCATAGGGTGCGCTCTGCTGCCAAACAGGTGCGCCAATGGCGGCTGCAAAATCGCCTGCCACTTCTAGGGCATCACTTTTCACAAGCTCATCGCCGGCGATAATCACCGGTTTTTGCGCCTTGATAAGACGTTCGGCAACTGCTTTGAGAACCTCATCGGAAGGCCTGACACGGGTATCGACACGAGAAGAACCACCGAGATCAATACCTGCTTCAGCGTTCAAAATATCGCCTGGTAACGAGATGAACACGGGCCCGGTTGGTGGCGTCATTGCAATTTTTGCGGCACGACGGACAATGCGCGGCAGGTCTTCCAAACGAGGTACTTCGATCGCCCATTTAACCAGGGGCTCCGCGATTGGCACCAGCGGATCATAAAGCAAAGGTTCTGTGAGACCATGACCCAATTCCTGCTGACCAGCAGTCAGGATCATCGGGGTGCCCGTGAATTTGGCGTTGTAGAGCGAGCCCATTGCGTTGCCGAGACCGGGGGCAACGTGGACATTGCAAGCCACCAACTTACCCGAAGCACGCGAATACCCATCGGCCATGGCGACAACCAGGGATTCTTGCAAGCCCAATACGTAGGTGAGATCAGGATGATCCTTGAGGGCATCCATTACGGGAAGTTCGGTGGTGCCTGGATTGCCGAATAGATGCGTGATGCCTTCATCTTTGAGCAATGCCAAAAATGCCGACCGACCCGAAATCAAATTCATGGGATCTCCCTTGCAGTTGTCCTTGGCCTTGTGGTTGCCCCTGGCCTTGTAGTTGTCCCTGGCATCGTAGCGCGAGTGCCGCGATACGACCAGTTCCGTTTCTTGTCTACGGACATGGAACCGATCGGGCTCTAGTATTCGGCACTCGGAAATCAAGCTTTTGGGAATAATCTAGAAACTCAACGATATGTCGCGATGTCCGGAATTACATGCAGCAACCGCCAATGCCTCGGCTTTGGGTAGGCGTTTTTGTTTGCGGAGGCCGATGGTATTGCGGATAGCAACCTCGTAGGTTTCTAGCTTCGGCAGTAGTTCTTTGCCAGCTTTCTTGCGCCATACCAACTGGGCTTCATAGGCCGCAATGGCTTTGGCATATTCGGTGCGCACCTTCTCATTGTCCGGTAGTTTACGACGCAGTTCTTTGCGTACACGCGATAGTGCACGCCGCACATCCCGCGCACCAGAAACCATGCCGACCGACGTCATGGTTTTCTGTATTTTTCCTGCAATGGCTTTCGCATCCTCACCACTAAAGAGGACGGAGAGGCCGCGCAGCTCTGGTTCAAGCTTCAAGAAGGCGTCATTGGCCTGAAGTGCGCTCAGCACTTTAGCAACAGGAACATAGGCGTTGTCGGCGGCGCGACGATAGAGGCGACGGGCGCTGGTATCAGCCTTTTGGAGTTTGACGAATGCCTTATTCGCTGCCGGCCACTCTTTCGGGATCGACGCAAGAAGCTTTGCTCGCTTGCCTTTCAGGGTAGCAATTTTCGTTTTTAGCTCGACTTTCTCAGCGGCATCATTTGCTCCGCGCAAGCGACTGAGACGAGTCGTGAGATCCTTCAGTTCTATTTCGATGCGGCGGGCTTGGCGTTGAGTAGCGCGGACTGTTCGATGCAGGGAACGATATTTTCCTGCCCCGCCCTTTACGGTCTGCTCTGTTTTCTTGATGGCTTCGAAATTCACAAATACATTGTTTGCCTGAACGAAGCTTCCCTTAAGCTCACGTTTCATCCGGTTCGGCAAATATGAAATATCTAGGCCTTTCGCGCTCTCGATTGCGCGGCGGATCTCACCACCGTGGTTGCCATAAGCTGCGAAAATTTGTTCTTCCAGGCAGTACTGAAGCCGGGGATTTACTGGTGGGGGCGCATTGTCCGACAGCAAAGACATCCGTGCCGGAAGATAGTTTACAAGTGCGGGGTAGGAGCCAACGATCACCAAGGCCACAAGCTGAAGAGCAATGAACGGCACGACGCCCTTATAAATTTGCACCGTTTTTACGAACGCCGGGGCAACGCCGCGCAGATAAAACAATGCAAAGCCAAATGGCGGCGTAAGGAACGAGGTTTGGATGTTGAGCCCGATCATCACGCCAAGCCAGACTGCGGTCACATTTGCGGACGGCTCCATCAACAGAATGGGCGCCACGATTGGAACCACAACAACGGCAATCTCAATAAAATCGAGAAAGAAGCCGAGTAGGAAAATCACGCCCATTACAATGACGAACTGGGCCCAGAAACCGCCCGGCAGACTGGTAAGGAAGTCTCGAACCAAGTCTTCACCACCGAAAGCCCGGAAGGCAGCAGTTAGCATTGCCGCGCCAAGCAAAATAATGAAAACAAGCGAGGTTGTTTTGGCAGTCTCAACCATGACGCCACTCAGGGTTTCGTCGATCTTGTAGGCTCGCCAACCACTCCAGATTACAGCAACCAGAAAACCAACAACTGCGATGACCGCCAACGTAACCCCGAGCATATCACTTGGCGTTTTGATATTTTTGATGTTGGTGGAAAACGAGGCGGTGATGAAGAAGATCGCAATCAGGGACACAACGGCAAGAAACGCCGGCGCAAGCGCCAATGGGTGGCCTTCGCGGAGCCGGTAGCCAGCCATGATCATGGCGCCTACCGCGCCTATGGCGCCTGCTTGATTGACGGTTGCGACCCCAGATATGATTGATCCCAAAACTACAAATATTAGTGCCAGCGGTGGGATCAGAATAAATCCAACGCGTAGCATAAAACGACCATCAAGCTTGCCGTCAAACGACACAGCCGGTGCCATTTTCGGACGGATTAATGCGATCGTCAGAACATAGAGCATGTAGAGAGCGACGAGGACCAGACCAGGCACAAGCGCACCAAGGAACATATCACCGGCGCTGGTTGAAGCGACACCAAACTCAGAAGGCATCGAGAAGTTGCCGGTCGTTGCCTTGTAGAGGGCTTTCCTGGCGTTATCTGCCTGATCGACAGCGCTTGAGAGTTGGTCAGCCAGAATGATCAGCACGATCGACGGAGGGATGATTTGCCCAAGTGTGCCGGAGGCGGCGATGGTGCCGGTGGCAAGCGACTGGGAATAGTTGTTACGCAACATGGCCGGCAGGGAAATCAAGCCCATGGCAACAACGGTTGCGCCGAGAATACCCGTGGTCGCTGCCAATAAGGCACCGACGAAAATTACCGAAATACCAAGGCCGCCGGGCACCGGGCCAAAAAGCTGCGCCATTGTGACGAGAAGATCCTCGGCGATCTTTGAGCGCTGCAGCATGATGCCCATAAAGATAAATAATGGGATTGCGATCAGCGTATCGCGTTCGACTTCCCAATAAATGCCACGAAAATTCGTTACGCCGGAACTCAGCCATTGGGTCGGGCCGCCCTGGGCAAAGTAGGCGTCTGTGTTGCCGGCAAACAGGTAGCCGCAAAGGGAAGCCAACAAAATGGAAATAATTGCTGAGCCGGGAAGCGCGAAAGCGACCGGATAACCTGATGCCAATGCGCCTGCCATAAGGCCGATCAAAATGGCGAGGAAAAGTAGTTCCATGAATAGCGCAGCCAGTTCGAGTTTCAGATATTAGTTGTTAGTGGATAATTTCAGATTCGATTTTACGAGCACCCGGCTCGCCCCGTCCATCGGCAACACTTTCGAGTAGGGAGGAAGCAAACTGGATCATCATGGTGACGGCAAAAATGCTTAAAAAGCCAGCCATGAGGTATTTGATGTACATACCGAAACCGGACTGAGAGACTTCATAGCCAACCAGTGGAGCGATAAGAATACTGCGCTTCGACCACATCCCCATGGTCAGTATCGTCCAGCAAAGCAACATACCGAGCAGAACCGCGCCAACGGCATTTACTTTGCCGCGCGTGCGAGAGGAGAAGCCAGCGTAGATTACGTCAACGCGCACGTGGCCGTCCTCAAACAATGTGTAGGCGCTGGCAAACAAAAACAGCGCCGCATACCAAAACCGCACCAAGTCCCCCATAAAGGCTTGCTCATAAGAAAAAACGAACCGGGTGATGACGATCGATAGTTCAGCTGCCACGACAGCCAGAGCCAGCCATATAAACATTGCACCGCGTGTCATCGAAGCGATGAGCGCACCAATAACAATTAAGGGCATGTGTACATAAAGCCCACGAATGCGCGCCCGGGCTAGAGAGTTATCCATCTCCGAGCCGACAATACCTTCCAGCATACCTTCGACGCGGAGGAAGGAGATCAATGCGTCTGTCAGACCGATCAACAATACGGCCCAAAATGCTGCACGGATAATGTAGGCAGCTATATCATTCAGCGCCGAGCTATCATCGCGTAGCGTTCGGTTTTCATTCGTACGCATAACAAACACGGCCGCAGCAAGCACACAGAACACATATGATGCAGCTTGCAGTACAACAAGCACATCTATCCGGCCGTCACCCCCGAATAGTGGCAGCATACCGGGCCAATCCTGCCAGAATATCAAATAGCAGTTCAGAAGGTAGACGAGCATGATGCCGATGACCGCCCAGGCAAAAGTTCGTAGAAGGGGCGCCGGGCGCGTGGCCGATGCTGGAACCAAGGCCTCCTCCGACGATTGGGTCAGGGATGTCATTCCAGCAAATTCCTCTTGGCGACGCCTAGAATTGAAAAGGTCGTTTCAGGTTTTCCACCTGAAACGACCTTGACGTTAGTGTTTGCGAACTAAATACCCAACACACGGTTGCGTTGGTTTGAGAAACCGACTTCGGCAATTTTCTGCCAACCGCCGATTTCCTTGAGTGCAGCCTTGAAGTGGTCGTCGATCTTTTTCGCGAGCGCACTATGGTTACGAGTTGCCTCAAAAACCTCAGCCGAGGCCTTGCCGAAGCTGTCATAGATCTCATCGT
>Ga0209345_10001118_pt1 | contig 33002 bp, 34 predicted proteins | sample Cruoilmetagenom7_FD_187294 | JGI IMG/M metagenome (GOLD analysis project Ga0209345, IMG submission 187294) | Oil polluted marine microbial communities from Coal Oil Point, Santa Barbara, California, USA - Sample 7 (SPAdes) (version 2) | ecosystem: Environmental > Aquatic > Marine > Oil seeps ...
AGCGGGCGCTGGCTGTCGAGGTCTTGAAGCGGTGGGGCGTAGGCGTCATAGACCTCGATCAGCAGATTGATGCGGGTCGGCCACCAGCGGTAAATGGTCTGCTTGCCGACCCCGGCTTGGCGGGCGACAGCTTCGATGGTCAGCGCCTGCGGTCCGCCGGTTTCAGCCAAATGCAACGCCGCCGCCAATATGGCCTGGTGGCTCTTTTGCGAACGCGGTGCGCCGCGAGCGGGAGGTTGCGAATTTTTCGTGTTCATACACAAAATATAAGCGAGACGGCCCGTATTGTAAATATAGTTTTCGTCCAGTCTCCAGCGGTTTACCCCACCAACGACAGCGTCACGCCGCGTTCGCTAAAGTGGGTTTTCCACAGCTCCGCGAATTCTGCTTTGACCGAGCCTTTGACGGTGTCCAAGCTCAACAGGCGCTCTACCCACGGGGCGAAGGCGGCGTTGGCTTTGGCGCGGTCCAGCAGTTCGTCGCGCACGCTGGGCACCAGCGCCAGGCGCATCAAAAACGGCGCCACGGCGGCGTCGACCAGGCTGAAGGCGTCGCCGCTGAAGTAAGGGCCTTTGACCTGTTCAGCGAGCGGCAGGGCGGTGGCGATGAGCTTTTCCTTACGCTCTTTGAACTCATCTTCGTTTTGCGCCGTCATCATCTTGTATTGGCCCATCAACAGCTGGTCGGAATAATTGATCCAGGCACGTTGTTGGGCGCGCGCCCACGGGTCTGTGGCCAACAGCGGCGGCGGCGTGGTTTCGTCGAGGAATTCGTTGATGATCGCGGATTCAAACAACACATCGTCGCCGACGAACAGCGCTGGGACCTTGCCGGTCGGCACCTTGTCCAGATACCACTGCGGCTTGTTGGCAATGTCGATGTATTCGATGTCGAATTCGACGCCTTTGTGGCGCAGAACGATCACCGCGCGCTGCACAAACGGGCACAAGACGAAGCTGATCAGTTTGAGTTTTGGGCTGTCGGTCATTTGGGGAACTCCTGTCGGTGAAGCTTATGCGAACGGATTGGGACGCATCGCGCGCGTTAGCAAAAAGGCAAACGTCAACCACACGAAACTGCGCATTGTCATGGCGTATACGGTACGCATTTCGAACGCGCCATTCATGAGAATATGCGCGCCCAAGGCGGCAAACACCAAAACCGTCAAGACAGCGATGAGAGCGGCCAGTTTGGCCACGCAACTTTTCCACATAACGATGCCGATGGCGGCCGCGATGTAGAAAAAACCGGCGATAAAATTAAACCACAATACAAACGGGACGTAATCGCCCGCCGCCACGCGGTCAGGACCGTCGATAAACAGCACGCTGCCACCGGATTTGATCGTCGCCGCGCCGAACAGCAAAGCCACGATGGCAACGGGGATGCGCCAACGCGGGCGTGGAATTGGCGATTGTGGGGATGTCACCTCAGCGGTATTCATGGGTCCTCCAAGATTTATCTCTTTGTAATTACATCGAATTTGTGGGTGGTACCAAAATCGTTTCAGGTTTGTGATCGTTACGCTTTGTGCAAGCCAATGTCACCATAAGAAAAAACAATTGCCCATACAAAAAGTTGAACATAGCCATTGCGACTCAATCAAGAAGAGGAGGTAAGGTTGATGTGCTCTTGATTCCGAAATTGAGTGATCACAATAGGCCCAAAAAACAACAGAAGTGATCGCCTGCTTAAAGGAGGACGGCGGATGAAGACCGGTTCAGACTTCAGCAGTGTGGATGATCTCGTCAATGTCATGATTGTTGATGATCAGAAAAGCATGCGCAGGATTATTCGTCAGCTGCTTCACCAGCATAACATTGATCATGTCACAGAAGCTGAAAATGGCAAGCATGCCCTCGACTTACTTATGGACGTCGATATCCCTGTGCCCGATGTGATTTTGTGTGATCTGCACATGGACGTGATGGATGGGATGGAGTTCGTTCACCACTTGCGTCGCGGTCATAACGATACGCCGGTTTTGATTCTGACCGGCGAACGAAATGAATTTGTGCTCGATGTAACTCGTCAGGCCGGTGCCAGCAAAGTTCTCAATAAACCAATTTCCGCTCCAGATTTGGTTGATGAAATACACCAGGCCATCGGTGCCTATTGAGACCACAATGACAGCGCATTAATCCTTGTGCATGAACATTACGGGCAGGTTGACGCCGCCGCTCACCGCCATCACGCTGGGTTTGATTTCGGCGTATCCAAGACGTGTATAAAACCCTTTGGCGTTGATGTTGGCGCGGACAAAATAATCGTCGGCGCCTTGGCTGCGTGCAGCGATTTCGGTTGCTATAACCATGCGCCGCCCCAGCCCCTTTCGGGCCATGTCGGGATGCACGAAAACTTTACGGATGCGCGCCGTGTTTGGGGCGCTCTCCATTTTGATCCATCCCGCTGTCGCCGTGAGATGTCCTCGTGCGTCGCGTGCGCACAAGATGTTGCTGCTGGCCACATCGGCGGCGTAGTCATCGGTGTTCATGAAGCGCATATGGGCAAAAACCTGCTCGGACGAATGTTCACCGCTGGCCAACGCCTTGAATGACAACGCATGCAGGGCCCGCAGTTCGGGTAGATCCTGCGCACAGTAGGGGACAATGGTTAGGTTGTTTAAGTTTTTCATACGACAATCTTATGCGATCAATATGACCGATAAATGAATGACAGTTCAATGTGGGGTAGAAGTATCGGGAAGAGGTCAGCTGTCTTGATCTGTGTCTTTTGAGGTGCCTTGCTCTGCGTCTTGGGCGATGTTGGTGGGCGAATTCCATGACGCTTGGCCAATACGCAAACCGGCCAACGGGAAAGTGATGGAGATGGTCGTGCCCTTGCCTTTCGTGGATTTTATGTTGAGCGATCCGCCACCATATTCGGCAAAAGATTTCGCTAGATAAAGACCCAGTCCAGTGCCTTCGTAACGGCGTTCCAAGCGCGTGTCGATTTGTTCAAACGGCTTGAGCGCGCGCGCCACTTCCCGCGGGCTCATGCCGATGCCAGTATCCGTGACGGTGACGCGAACGCGTTCAAGTTCAAGGGTTGTTGTGACCGAAATGGTGCCGTTTTCAGGGGTGAACTTCACGGCATTGGACAAGATGTTCAGCAGCGTCTGCAAACTCTTACGTGGGTCGGCCTTGACCAGCGGTAGATTCTCATCAAAGTTCATCTGCAAACGCACGCCCGCCGATTGGGCTTGCCCGATGGTGAAGCGGTAAGCTTTTTCCAATATATCATCGAGCGCCACATCTTGGACCACGACAGTGAACTTACCAGCTTCGATCTTAGACACGTCGAGCACATCGTTGATGACGCCCAGCAGATGATGGCCACTGTCATGAATGTCTTTGAGGTAGGACCGATACTGGTCGTTGCCCACAGGCCCCAATACCTGATTGCTCATCAAGTCCGAAAAACCGATGATGGCGTTCAGCGGGGTGCGCAGTTCATGGGACATGTTGGCCAGAAACGCGCTTTTGGCTCGGCTGGCCAGTTCGGCATGTTCCTTGGCGATGCGCAGTTCTGTTTCGACCCTTTTGCGCTCTGTGATGTCTTGAATGGCTCCGGTGAGGCGCAGCACTTGGCCGCCGTCGTCGGCCACCACTTGCCCGAATTCTTCAATCGCGCGGATCTCGCCGTTGGGGCGCATGATCCGGTATTCCATGGAATAGTCGCGCAAATCCTTAGTAGTTTCACGAATGGTTTGTTCCACTTGGGACAAATCGTCGGGATGCACGATATCGAAAAATATTTCCATCGTCGGCGTTACTGATCCGGGGTCTAGGCCGAGGATGCGAAAGCACTCGTTGGACCATTCTGTGAGCCCGGTCTTGAGGTTGTTGCTCCAACTGCCCAGGTGCGCGATGCGTTGTGCGGCTTTGAGGTTACGCTCAGAGCTTTGCACTTCCCGGGTGCGTTCTTCGACACGTTGTTCAAGCGCCTCGTTGGCATTTTTTAGGGCCATCTCAGCGACTTTGAGGCTGGTGATATCCATGCCGTAACCGTTGACATATTCACCGTCCGGCGATGGGCTGAAGGCGATCGTGTAGATGCTTTCGCCAATCACCACATCGTGGTTTAGATTTCCGTCGTCTTCCAACGTGTGCTGCACGACAGCACGGATATGGCTGGGCACGATACCGCCGACTGTGACCTTCCAATCCTGGAGCAATTCGCGGCTGGCGGGGTTGGCGTTGAGCAGCTTGCCTGAGCGCGAGATGCGCATCACCGGACTTGGGTTTTGCTGTGGATAAAGGGCCAGGGCGCGGATTTCGCTTTCTTGCTGGCGGCGCTGAGTGACGTCTGCAACGAGCACAATGTCGTCACCGATGCTGGGTGCGCGGATGATTTCGAAGGTGCGCTCATTTTCAAAAACGTCCGTGACGAAGAGATCATTGCCGGGTACGGCTGACACGAACGTTTGTGCGCCGCCGCAATCGTCAAGGAAATGTTTCATCACCGCCGTCTTGGCGATGGGGGTGTCGTCTTGCAATTGCAAAACGCCCACGCCCAGGGCGTCGGTGACGTTGAGTAAGACGTTGAGGCGTTCAATTTCCGTTTCCGCTTGGGCGCGTTCACGCACGGCCTCCATCTTCTGGCGGCTTTCTTCTTCCAAGGCGGTGCGTGAGGTGAGAATTTCTTCGGTTAAGTGGTTGAACTGTATTTCCATATTGAGCAGTTCATCGCCCTTGTTTAATTTTATCGGCGCCGAACTGCCGTACAGGCGTTCGGAAAACAGTGCAACTTTCGCCGTCAGATTGCCAATTCGGCGCATCAGGTAAGTCAGTGTGAGCAGCAGTAAGCCAATCAAAAGTACGGCCAAAAGCGTGCGTTGCTCGCGATCTTGTTGCAACACCGGGCGCATCAATTCTTGAAATTTAGAACGAGGAATGAGGCTGAGGAAATTGCTGCTCATTTCCGAAGAGCCGTAATCGAAGAACGTATTGCCGGTAATGATGAAAATATCCGACAGTTTTGTCACGGGAACACCGAGCGGTATCAGCGTTTCGTTGGTGCTCGCGATCACGCGTTCTGGCGTGCCTGCGGCCAAAGCGACAATATTATCTGTGCCTAAGAAGGTCTTTTGACTGGAGAGCAAAAAATGAGAATCGATTTTGGTGATCGCCATCACATAGCCGACCATGATGTTGGTCGCATCGTGAACCGGGGCGGTGGACACCAGATAGGGCATTTCTTTGTGTTCGGTCATCAACGTTTGGCGCAGACTCTTTTCGATCAGCAAGCGGCTGGGTGCGGTGTAGACGTCCGGCAGCGGTGTGCGAAAGGGACTGAACAGTTTGCGCACGCGGCCGTGTGGATCCAACAACATCAGATAATCGGGAATATGTTGATTGCGCATCAAAGCACGGTCGGGCAGCCAGAATGAGGTGTTGTCGCGCGGGAAATCGACTTTTGAGTCGGGATCGTTCCAGTTATTGGTGCTCACGACCAACGCGGCGATGGTGTTTTGGGTTTTCGCCAACCCGGCGATCAGGTGTGCGGTTTGGAACTGCTGGCGAACTGCATCGTTGAAACGCATGCGGTCGCGCTGCGCTTGATCGTTGAGCCGTTCGGTGAACGCGGTCTCATATATTTTCGTCAGCGCTTGGGTCTGCACCCTGTCCATCGCATACCACACCGCCACGGCCAGGACGAAAGCCACCAGCAGAATACGGAATGTTAGAGTGGTGCGCAGCAGCCTACGGATCACGTATCGCCTTTCAAAACTTATTTCGGTTCACCCAACAGTTCTGCGTCATCGAACGCCCATCCATAACGGCGCAACTCTGACGCTGAAACGATGGCGAATTCGGATTTTATATGTTTGGCTTGAGCGACCAGATATGCCGCCAATTCATCCCCCAATACACTGAGCGCAGGCTTGTCTGTCCATGTGGTTATGTTGAAAACCCGATACAATGGGTATTGGCCACGCGCCAATGCATCGCTGTCGTCAGGGGGGGTGCCGTTGACACGCAAGACCTTGACCAAGCTTTTGTCTTCCTGGGCCAGACGATTGATGTGCCATAGGGTTTCATAGCCGACCGCCCCCGGTGTGACGGAGACTTGCTGGACCATGTCTTTGATGGCGGAGACCTCGGTGATGTCCCAGCCGAAGTCTTGCTCTGAGTTTAAAATCAGGCGCCAGTGGCCGGGGCGAATTTTGCAATGCAGGCGGGCCAGCGCGCGCACCGGTTGGTGCTCACCGGCCTTATACCCGCTCATGGGCAGCTCGCTCCAATCGCGGATGTCATTGCCGAACAATGCCCGGGCATCATACACGTTGATGTTTTGGGTCGGGTTCGAAGGGTGCGTGATCAGGGCCAGCGCGCCGATGCCAATGGTGTGAAATTTCAGTCCCGGCAACCGATCTGTGGTGCCCGGTGGGCAACAAAAGCCGCCGATATCGACCGTTTTTTCGGAAAGCAGACCTGAGGAAATCCCACAGGTGCCGTTTTGCAGCGCGATCGTGACGCCGCGTTCTTTGGCGAAGGTTTCAATCATCGGGCCTAATGAAGGGTAGAGCTGTTGGTCCAGCGCCACTGCCAAATCGACAGGTTGAGGGGTGTTGTGCGTGACGCCTTGTTGAGCCCAGCCGGCGCCCATGGGGATGACTTTGTCCGGCGGCGTGAAAGCGCGCCCACCCAGTAGCATCTCGTTGGCGGATGCTGTGGTGATTATGGACACTGTGATGGCGAGGGTAAGGATGGCTAAGAAACTCGTTTGCAGCAAACACCACCGGGTGTCTTCGTTCCAGCCAAATGCGCTGGAAAGTGTTTTCGATGACCCCGTGCGGCCGTGCATGCGCAGTGCTCCTGTATTTGATCTTGGCTACGTGTTGGCAATCACTAATTTTTCAACCTACCTCATCGAGCAACGACCACGTCATGACCGTGGTCAAATGTATATTTGTAGGACGAAATGATAGCTCAATAGCTACTTGTTGTCATCGGGCCTCATGATATGTCCATGTTGGTGATGTTTGAAGGCTGAGCCCTTTCAATGATTGTTGTTGAATATGTAGTCATTGCGAAAAGGCCTTTGGTCCGTTAAGCAGGGTTGGTCTTTGGCGCATGGGGCGTTGAAGCAGCAACGCATGGGATATTAAGTGATGAGCGCGCGCATCTTTATCGACGGGGAAGTGGGCACCACAGGCCTGCAAATCCGCGCCCGGCTTGAAAACCGGGCCGACATTGAAATCGTCAGCCTTTCGGAAGCGAACCGCAAGGATGCCGGCGCGCGCCGCGACATGCTCAACAGCGTTGATTTGGCGATCTTGTGCTTGCCCGATGACGCCGCGCACGACGCCGTGGCGATGATCGAAAACCCAGATGTCAAAGTTATCGACGCCAGCACTGCGTATCGGGTTGCCGACGGTTGGGCCTATGGCTTTCCTGAATTGAACGGCGAACAAAGCGCGGTCATTGCAGCATCCAAACGGGTCAGCAATCCAGGCTGTTATGCGGTGGCGTCGATTTCGGTGCTGAACCCGCTGGTCAGCGCCGGTTTGTTGCCCGCCGATCATGGCGTCAGCATCAACGCCATTTCGGGCTACAGCGGCGGCGGCAAGCAACTGATTGCGAAGTTTGAAGACAAATTCTCGGACGGATACACCGAAGCGCCGTATTTTGTTTATGGCTTGGGGCTTGAGCACAAGCACGTGCCGGAAATTCAGGCCCATGGTGGATTGAGCAAGCGGCCCTTGTTTGTGCCCAGCGTCGGGCGTTTCGCCCAGGGTATGCTGGTGCAGGTGCCGTTGCAGCTGTGGAGCCTTCCGTCAGCGCCGTCGGTTAAAGACGTGCATGGCGTGCTGGCGTCGCATTACGCCGGGCGTAACTTCGTTCGGGTCGCGGACATGGCCGACTGTGCCGCTATGACGCAATTACAGGCCGAGGACGCCAATGGCACCAATGATCTGCGCCTGTTCGTGTTCGCCAATGACGATGCGGGCCAAGTCGTGGTGATGGCGCAACTGGATAATCTGGGCAAGGGGGCGTCGGGTTCGTGCGTGCAAAACCTCAACATTATGTTCGGTTTCGATGAGGCGGCGGGACTTTGACAGACGTAGATACTTTCGAAGTTCAGTCGAAAAATCTCGGCACTGTGCAGGTGTTGCACCGCGATTGCCCGTTGTGCGGGCGCAACAACGACGACCAGCCGGAAAATGAGTACAGCTTTGATGTGTGGAGCATTCGCGAATGCGCCGACTGCGGTTTTGTTTACATCGACAAGGGCCCCGATTACGCCAAGCTGTTTGAAGAGCTGAGTTGGGAAACCACCACCAAGATCGAAGAACAGCGCCGCGCCGAGCTGCGTCCGGTGACATATAAAGCCAGCAAGATGACCCGCATGCGCATGCACTTGCTGCCGCGCAAGCAGATGCCCTTGCTGGTCGAGATCTGGGCTCAGCCCGGAAACGTGGTCGATTTGGGTTGTGGCGACGGCGCGCAGATGAACGAGATGTCACCCGCGTTCACGCCTTACGGGATCGAAATTTCAACCGAACTGGCGAAAACCGCCGACATGCGCTTTAGCGTTAGCGGCGGCGCTTGCGTCAATGCACCGACGTTGGACGGGCTTAAGTCATTTGGCGACGGCTTTTTCACCGCCGCGACGTTGCGTTCGTATCTAGAACACGAAATGCACCCGCTGGCGGTGCTTAAAGAAACTCACCGGGTACTGGCACCCGGCGGGGTGGCGATCATTAAGGTGCCGAACTATGGTTCGTGGAATCGCATGGTGATGGGATCCAAGTGGTGTGGGTTCCGCTATCCCGATCACCTCAACTACTTCACGCCCAAGACCTTGCGCCGGATGGGCCAAAAGGCCGGGTTCACCGCTCATTATGGTCTCACCTACACACTGCCGACGTCGGACAACATGTACGTGGTGTTCAAAAAAGACGGTGGTCGCGCGGCGCGTTACTCCAGCTGCCGGGGTGGCTAAAGCTACATCATGGTCCACGATTGATAGATCAGTCCGATGGCCACCGACCCGCTGAGCGCCAAAGCTAAGTACAGCGCGAACACCGGCAACCTGACCAGCGCAAACACCGCAATGGCGGCGGGGAGCGAGGTCACGCCGCCTGCGATCAAAAACGCCATGCCAGCCCCTTGCGCCATACCTTGTTCGAACAATCCACCGATCAACGGAATAGCGGCGTAGCCGTTCAAGTATGTCGGTACGCCGATCAGCGCAGCGGTGAAGATCGATGCGAAATCGCCACCACCCGCGATGTCTGCGATGGCGTTGGCGGGGGCGTAGGCGAGCATCAGGCTTTCAGCTAGGTACGCCAGTGACAGCCATTTCAGCAAAAACAGGAAGTTCTTGAGGCCTTCTTTGGCGAATTTGACTGAACGCTCAGCCTCGCGCCAAAACGCCCACACAACCGGTTTGGGATTGCGCACCTTAGACCCAGCGCAACAGCCGTTGCCCGCGCCTAAACGCAAGGGGGCCTGCATAAATGACGCCCCCGACAGCGCCAGCACCGCTACACCGCCAAACATGCCCAAGGCGATGGCGGCAACGGTCTTGGCGATGGCAAAGTCCAAGCCGATTTCACCCGATGTCAGCCAAAACATAGACGGATCCATGATCGGAGAGGCCAGCCAGAATGCCATCACCGGCGCCAGCGGCACGCCCATGGACAGCAGCGCCGCGATCAGCGGAATGACGCCGCACGAACAAAACGGTGACAGTGCCCCCATCAGCGCCGCGAACGGGATCATCAACGCAATGTGCCCGGAAAACGCCTTGGCGATGAGGTTGTCTGCGCCGGTGGCGCTGGCAAATGCCGCAGCCCCCACCGCCAGCGAAAGGTAAGGTAAAATATGCACGACTTGATCAAAGATGAACGCCACGCTGGTCCCGGCTTGATGCGGAATGAAAAGTGTCAAGGCGAGCACCGCCACCGCCAACGCCGCCCAGGCGGGGTCAACTTTACGTTTGAGGGTGATCGTCGCTGACAACAGGGGTGATTGCGTGGTCATGATTCCAAATCCCTAGTAATATAGTTATTATAGCACAAAGCAAAAGCCGAGGTGGTGAGAGGATGTGTGTGGTCAGCAAAAACCTTTACAGCACTCATCGGTCAGATAGGCGACCACGGCGTTCATGGTGTCGAAATTGGCCGAACACATCACTTCGCGGCCTTTTTTATCTTGGATGATCAGGCCAGCGTGCACCAGCGTTTGCAGGTGGTGGGCCAAGGTCGAGGGTGCGGCATTCAAGTGTTCTTGAATTTGGCCGATATTCAGGCCGTCCTGGCCCGCGCGCACCAGCAAACGATACACCGCAAGGCGGGTTTCGTTACCCAGCGCGCCTAAGATATCGGCGGCAATAGCGTCGTTGGATATACTGTCCATAGAATAAAACTAATATTTTAGTTATAATGCGTCAAGGGTATATTGCCCCGGTTATCCGGGTGTTAAAGTTAGCCGCCAGCCATGGTGGCTTTGAACCCAGCGTCATGCACGGCTTGAAGCAAGATGGCGGGAGTCACGGTTGAAGGGGAATAAGTCACCAATAGCAATCGCTTTGAACCCGCTTTGCAATGCACCAGTACGGACTTGTCCGTATCCATCAAACAGGATTTGGCCCTTGAGATATCGGCATCGGATTGGGGACTTGGAAACAAGATGAGGATATCAGATTGCATCGGCGCGCCCTTCTTATAACAATCTAAAGATGCGGAGTTTATGTGATGCGAAAGCGGGGGTGGTAGCACACGGTGAGCACAAGCTCATTGAATTGCGCAATGCGATAAATTGTAGGATAAATGTATTGAATTAATTTGAAATATCATAAGCTTGACGATAACTTTAACCCTCTGAGCGTACGCACGACATCATGAACGAGCCTTCTTACACTATCACTGCCCTGACAGAGGATCTTGCTGCGTGCGAGGACCGTTTCGCAAAGGTTTTCGACGCCAGTCCGTCTATGATTGCCATTTCTACAGTGGATAACGGCCACCATTACGCCGTCAATGAAGTTTGGCTCAAGACGATGGGCTATCAACGCGAAGATGTGATTGGCAAAACGGCGAATGAACTTGGTGTTTGGTTAAGCCCGCAAGATCGCGAACGCTATATCTCCGCCTTTCAGGCCAGTGGCCAGCTGCGCAATTACGAGCATCAGCTGCGCACCCGCAGTGGCGAAATGAGGACCTTCTTAACCGCGTGCGATGAAATCTTTTATGATGGCAAGCCGCGCCTGTTGATGGTGTTTCACGACATCACGGAGCGCAAAAAATCTGAAGAAGCCTTGCGACGCGCCAACGAAGACTTGGAACGCCAAGTTGCGGAACGCACCCAAGCACTTCAACACCAGATCGAAGCTACGGAACAGGCCAAGGCTGAGCTTGAAGACAGTGAGCTGCGTCTGATGGAAGCAAACCGCATGCTTGGTGTGGTGCTGGACACCATCCCCGTGCGGGTGTTTTGGAAAGACAAAGACCTCAAATTATTGGGCTGTAACCGATTGTACGCCATGGATGCGGGCTTTCAAAATCCCCGCCAGATGATCGGCAAGTCGGATTTTGAGATGGGTTGGCGTGATCAGGCGGAGCTGTACCGTGCAGACGATCTCGCCGTCATCAACAGCAAGCAACCCAAGCTGGGCTATGAGGAGCCGCAAACGACGCCAGGTGGGAACGAAGTGTGGCTGAGGACGTCAAAAAGCCCGCTGCGCAATCTGGACGGTGAGGTCATCGGTCTTCTTGGCATGTACGAAGACATCACGGTGCGCAAAAAATCTGAAAAAGAGCTGGAACGCGCCAAGCTTGAAGCCGAACGTGCCAATCAAGCTAAATCCCAGTTCCTATCGTCCATGAGCCATGAATTGCGCACACCGTTGAACGCCATCCTCGGTTTTGCGCAGCTGCTGGAACACGACCCGGGACATCCTTTGCTGGATGCGCAAAAAGAAAGCGTCGAGCACATCAAGACCGGCGGCAGCCACCTTTTGCATTTGATCAACGAAATTCTTGAATTGGCGAAGATCGAGTCGGGTCACCTTGAGCTCGATATCGAAAGCACAAAACCCGAAGATGTGTTTTATGACACGATCCCAATGGCGCAGGCTTTGGCGGAAAAGAGGGGCCTCGCCTTCCATATTCCGGCTTTGGATCAAGAATGGCCGAACATTATGGTCGATGCCATGCGTTTGAAACAGGTTTTACTGAACCTGTTGTCCAATGCCGTAAAATACAATGTTGATGGTGGTGAGTTTACATTGTCGTGTGACATTGGGGACAGCTTTTTGAGTATCCATGTGAGCGACACGGGGCATGGCATTTCACCTGAGGGTATGAAGGACCTGTTTCACCCGTTTTCACGCCTCGACCATCAAAACAGCGAAATCGAAGGCGCTGGCATCGGCCTGACCATCACCAAAGAACTGGTAGAACTGATGGGCGGTGAGATCAGTGTTAAGTCAGTGCTTGGCGAAGGCTCGATATTCAGCGTTAAGTTCCGCATTGCCACTGTTGGGGGGACAGATCGAGTGGCCCCCGTTGAGACCAAGCAGCAAAAATTGGAAGACGTGCAACACGTCGGAACCGTTTTGTATGTCGAGGATAACGAGGCGAACTTGTTGCTTATGGAAGGGATCTTCGAGCAGTTCCCCAACCTGCAACTCATCACCGCTAAAAATGCTGAACTTGGGATGGATATCGTCAAAACCGTGCGTCCGGATTTCATCATGCTGGACATTGCTTTGCCGGGGATGAGCGGCACCGAAATGCTTAAAGCCGTTCGTACGGAAACGGATAGCAAGGCGTCGATCATCGCCGTCAGTGCGCACGCCATGCCGCACCTTGTCGAAGAAGGGCTCAAAGCCGGTTTCGACGCTTACCTCACCAAGCCGTTCGATATCGCCAAATTGGTGGCTGAATTGGAACGTGTATTTGGTGAACAGGCTGTTCAGGGCTAGCTGGTTCAGCCGACAATGACCACAGGCTCTTTGCGGTCTGGATGCAGGTGCTTTTCCAAGAAACGGATCAGGTGCGTCAATGCATAGGTGATGACCAGGTAGAACGCTCCGGCAGTGATGAACGTTTCCACCGGCATGTAGTTCTTCGCTGAAATTGTTTTCGCCATGCCGGTCAAGTCCAGCAGCGTGATGGTGCTGGCCAGGGCGCTGGCTTTGAGCATCAAAATAATTTCGTTGCCATACGCGGGAAGCGCCATGCGGAACGCACGCGGCAAGATGATGCGCGCATACACTTGGTGCGGTCGCATGCCGATGGCGCGCGCGGCTTCGATTTCACCGCCTGGAACGGCTTGGATCGCGCCGCGCAGAATTTCCGAAATGTACGCCGACGTGTGCAATGAAAAGGTAATCGCGGCGCACCAATAGGCCTCGCGCAGCACCGGCCAGACGAAACTTTCACGCACCGCTTCAAATTGGCCGAGGCCGTAATAGACCAAGAACAGCTGCACCAACAGCGGCGTACCGCGGAAAAAGAAGATGTAGGTGCGTGGGCCGATGCTGATCCACCATGTGCGCGACACCCGCGCCAGCGCCAAAGGCACGGCGAGGATCAAACCGGCTACAGCGGACAGCAACAACAGTTCCACCGTCAGCAAAGCGCCTTCGGCCAGCAGCGGCAGCATGTTGACAAAGGTGTCCCAGCTCATGCCGATAACTCCCGCACGCCGAGGCTGGCGCGTTTTTCCAAACGCTTAAGGCCATAGGATGCTATGGACGTCAGGATCAGGTAAATCACCGCCGCCGTCAGGTAGAAGGTGAAGGGCTCTTTCGAACGCCCGACTGCGAACGCGGTGACGCGCATCAACTCTTCCAAGCCGACCACCGACACCAACGCAGTGTCTTTCATCAAAATCATGAACAGGTTGCCCAATCCCGGCAGCGCGATGCGCCACACTTGGGGTAGGGTGATGCGTGAAAAGGTCTGGCGCCTGGTCATGCCCAGCGCGCGCGCGGCTTCGGCTTGACCAGGCGGGATGGCGATGATCGCGCCGCGAAACAACTCGGACGCATAGGCGCCGAAAATAAAGCCCAGCGCCGTGGTGCCCGCAGCGAAGGCGCTGACTTCGATGTATTCGTCGTAACCGAACCATGAGGCGACGCCCATAAGCGCGTCGGTCGCGCCGAAATAAAACGTCAGCACCACCAAAAATTCCGGCAAGCCGCGCACCAAGGTCGAATAGCCGTTGCCCAAAAGCCGCACGGGGGCGAGTTCGGACAGCTTCGCTGTTGCGCCCAAAAGCCCCAAGATCAAACCCAACACCAAGGCGGCCAGCGCCAGTTGCAAGGTCACCATGGTGCCTGCAAGCAAGAGCGCGCCGAAGCCGTGGAGATCAATCATGTGCAGGCCTTAAGTCGTAGAATAAAGAAACCGGCGGAGCGCAGGGCTCCGCCGGTTTCTTCTCGCATCAATAGATGGAGAAGGGGAAGTACTTCGCGTTGATTTTGGCATAGGTGCCGTTCGCAACGATGTCCTTGATGGCTTTGTTCAGCTTCATGCGCAGCTGATCTTCACCTTTGCGCACCGCGATGCCGATAAAGTCATTTTCGAACACCGGTCCGCCCTTGAATTCAAAGCCCTTACCTGCATCGGATTCCAGCCAACCATAGTTGACGAACGCGTCCGCCAAAATGCCGTCGAGGCGGCCGGAAGACAGATCCAGGTATGCATTTTCCTGGGTGTCATAAAGTTTGATGTTGGCGTCCGCACGGTTCTTTTCCAGCCAGTCGCCACTGATGGTGGCGCGTTGCGCACCGATGGTTTTGCCTTTGAGGCCCGCTGCGGACACGTCCATCGCCATGCCTTTTTTGCCGACGAACTGCAGCTTGTTGGTGTAGTAGTGCTCAGAAAAATCGACCGCTTTTTTACGTTCGTCGGTGATCGACATAGACGCCACGATGGCGTCGAACTTGCGCTTGTTGAGCGCCGGAATGATGCCGTCCCAGTCTTGTTTTACGAACGTACAATCCGCGCCCATGCTGGCGCACAACGCCTTAGCGATATCGACGTCAAAGCCTTGAAGTTCGCCGTTGGCATCGACCTCGTTGAACGGAGGGTATGCGCCTTCGGTGCCGATGCGCAGTTTTTCGGCTGCATTTGCGCTACCCGCGCTGACGGCCAAAACGGTCATAGCCGCGATGGCCACGCCTTTCAGGTGGTGGGTAAATTTCATGCTCTCATTCTCCCTTTGTTTTATCAAAAACGACGCCACTCTTAGCCTTAATTAATGAAGGTGGCTGGCCATGAACTGGCGGATCCGTTCGGAATCCGCGTTGTTGAATATCTTGTCCGGCGTGCCTTGTTCTTCAACCTTTCCTTGATGAAGAAATTGTGTCCAGCTGGACACTTCACGAGCGAAACCCATTTCGTGAGTGACGATCAGCATGGTGCGGCCTTCTTCGGCCAGTGATCCGATCACCGCCAGCACTTCGCTGACCAATTCCGGGTCAAGTGCGGATGTGGGTTCGTCGAACAAAATCACGTCGGGTTCCATCGCCAGCGTGCGGGCGATGGCAGCGCGCTGCTGTTGACCACCGGACAGGTGCGCAGGATAGTGGTTCTTGCGATCAATCAAGCCGACCCGTTCCAAGATCGCTTCGGCGCGCTCGGTGGCGGTCTTTTTGCTGAGCTTTGAGACCTGCATCGGCGCTTCGATGACGTTTTGTAAAACGTTGAGGTGCGGCCACAGGTTAAAAGACTGAAACACAAAACCGATCCGCGCACGCAGACGGGCAAGCTGTTTTTGATCCGCCGGGACCAATTCGTTGTCTTTGGTGGTCTTGGTGTGGATTTCTTCGCCTTCGATGATGACGCGGCCTTGGTCGGGATGCTCAAGATAGTTGATGCAGCGCAAAAAGGTGCTTTTGCCCGAACCGCTGGAACCCAGTATTGAAATCACATCGCCGCGCTTTGCGCTGACGGACACGCCCTTGAGCACTTCTTGCCCGCCAAAGCGTTTGTGAATGTCCTCAACCTGAAGCAGAGGTGTGGTGTTGTCTGACATAGGGAGGTCCATGGGATGGCAAATCTAGAAAAAACTTTGTAAAGACTAAGGCTCTCAGCGCTGGGCTGCAACAATTCATTCATCAATCGCTTGCGCTTTGGCTTGGGCGAGGATACACAGCCAACCATTCCAAATTTGAGGACTTCCCCAACGATGCGCCGTTTGCATGCCAACCTATTGTTGCTGGTCGCCGCCCTGATTTGGGGGGTGACGTTTTCAGTCCAGCAAATGGCGATGGAACACATTGGTCCGGTGTTGTTCACCGGGCTGCGCTTCCTTTTGGGCGCGTTGGTGGTGCTGCCGTTTGCGGTGTACGAAATGCGCACCAAGCGCCGGCGCGAAAATTGGCAGTTGGGTCGGGGGACGCTGCCTTGGTTGGTGTTGACGGGAACCGTTTTGTTCACGGCCGCATTGCTGCAACAGTTCGGCATCAAAGTGACCACGGTCGCCAATGCGGGGTTCTTGACCGCCTTGTATGTGCCGCTGACTCCGATATTGGCTTTTTTGGTGCTGCGCCAATTGCCCCATCCGGCTATTTGGCCTGCGGTTTTGGCGTGCGTCGGCGGGGCGTATTTGATGGCCGGCGGCGCTCTCGACGATGTGCGCGAAGGCGATGCGTGGGTGATCGCCGGGGCACTGTTTTGGGCGACGCATATTTTGCTGATTGGCGCGATGACGGCCAGGACCGGCGCGCCGTTCGTGATTTCCTTTGTGCAGTTTTTGGTGTGCGGCGTAATGGGCACGATCTGGGGGGGCGCGACGGAACCGTTGAGCTTTGCAGGCTTGAGCGCTGCCGCGCCGATGTTGGCGTTTTCCGGGTTCTTGTCGGTGGGCGTCGGCTTTACCCTGCAAGTGGTGGCCCAGCGCCACACTCCAGCCGCCGATGCATCGATCATTCTCAGTGCCGAAACCGTGTTTGCCGCGTTGGCCGGCGCGGTGCTGTTGGGCGAACACTTGGGCGCGTTGGAATTCACCGGCGGGGCCTTGATCCTTACAGGTGTGTTGGCGGTCGAGCTGTTGCCGCTGACGTTCGCAAAGATAAAAGCGCGCGTTTAGTCGACTTTCGCCATCACCACACAGTTTCGACCGTTGTTTTTGGCTTTGTACAACGCGTCGTCGGCGCGGTGAATCAGTTCACGCAGATTTTCGTCTTGGCTGTAGGTGGCAACCCCAAAACTGGCGGTGACTTGGCCGACGTGTTCGATTGTGTGTTGGGAGAGCATTTCGCAGCAGATGTTCGCCAGCTCCAATGCACCGTCCATTTGCGTGCCGCGCAGCAAAATCACGAATTCTTCACCGCCCCAGCGGGCAAAGGCGTCCAGTTCGCGCAGTCGCGATTTGACTGTGGAAGCGACTTCCTTAAGCACGTTGTCGCCGACCTCGTGACCGAAGGTATCGTTGACCTGTTTAAAATGATCAATGTCGAACATGACCACCGAAAAGGGGGTGTCCAGGCGTTTGGCGCGGCTCAGTTCATCTTGCAAGATGTCGGTCATGCGCCGCCGGTTCAAGAGGCCGGTCAAGGTGTCGGTGGTGGCTTGTTTGCGCAGGGTGTTTTCGACGCGAATACGGCGAAAAATTTCGTGCCTGAGATCGACCACGGCTTTGTTTTGCGTATCGGCAAAGCGCACAAACAAAATGCCCAGCACCGTCATCACCGCCAAGGCCGTGACGGCGAGGATCACTTGTACGGTGACGAAGCGCTTTTCGGCAATCTGGATGAGGTTTTGCAGCCGCGTTTCGGTGATATCGGCCTTTTCGATAAAGGTTCGAAATGTGTGGTTGGCGGATAGGGCTGAGGGCTCTTTGGTCCCTCGCTCGTGATCACCGTTTTCCATTTGGGTGCTGAACTGCGCCAAAAGGCGGCGAACCTCTTGAATGTTTGCGCGCAATTCAGGATCATCCAGCGGGATGAAAGTGCCTTCGAAATTGGTGCCGCCCTCCAACATGGCGCGGGCATACCAATCCGCTTGCTCCATGTGCTTGCGCACCAAACCCATGCTGGCGTCGGGATCGTTGCCCAAGAGTTCTTCGTACCAGAGATAGGCCGTGGTGCCTTCAAACTTGATTTCCATGGCGGCATCAATCAGCGGCGTGTAGCGCTGGGACATGCGCAATCCAGTTTCCGCGCTGTAGGCGATCATTGCGATGATCAGCGCGCCGATGAATGCGATCATGGCGATGAAGCGTTTGAGGGGAAAGCGCACGTGTAGGCGGGGCAAGTCTTGCAAAGACGGTACTGCCGCCGGTGCAGCTACGCGATTGGGGGGCGCGTTGTGCTGGTCGGTCCCATTCTGGGCAACCATTACATGTCTCCGAATGATTTCAGATGATTGTTACGATCATTTGGCCTGAAGAAAATGGTTCTGTAAATACTACTCTTGGATAGGTTGGTTTAGGCGTTTTACGCCTAAGGCTTGTGCGTAGGCTGTCCATTCCTCGACGGGTGGTTCAGGCCAATGACGTCGCCATAGGGGGAGGTCGAGTCCCGTGTTGGCGTGAGCCAGCATCAAGGTGTGGGTGAAACGCTGGTTGCGGTCTTGTTGCGTTATCAGGGCGACGCCCTGGTAATTGGCCAATGGTTCCGTGACCCGACGGCTGTAAAACGGAAACCGCCTGGTCAGTTGAACCATGTTCATGCCTATGACCGGGTCCATGTCGATCAGACCTTCGATGCGCCCAAACGTGATGATGTAGCCAAACGTCATCACCGCCAGCGTTAAGGCAGAACAAACAATTGCATAGGCCAACCAACCGTCTTCCGACCACGTCATCGCGGCGAGAAAGGTGGATATAAACAACCCGCCTTTGCCCAGCCCCAGCGCCACAAAGCCTATGATCACCTGGGTGCGCACAGAGACCCGCCACGGTATGGCGGTGAGGTCCATGGCGAACGGTTCACTATGATTGAGTAGAAAGCGAAAAATCACAAGCGATGATCCTTCGTGGTGTTCGGTTTAGACGTCGATGTCTTCGACAAATTGGGCGTGTTCTTGGATATAGGCATAGCGCAGTTCCGGTTTTTTACCCATCAGGCTTTCCACCAGCTCATCAGTGTCGTGGATGTCATCCCAATCTTCCGCGCCGTGGCCGGTGGGCACGGTGACCCGCAGTAAGATGCGATTGTCGGGTTTCATGGTGGTTTCTTTGAGCTGTGCGGGGGGCATTTCACCGAGGCCTTTAAAACGGCTGATTTCGATTTTACCGCGGCCTTTGAATTCCGTTTCCATCAATTCGTCTTTGTGGGCGTCGTCGCGGGCGTAGATCGCTTTGGACCCTTGGACGATGCGATACAATGGCGGCATCGCGATGTAAAGGTGGCCATTTTCAATGAGTTTTGGCGTTTCCCTAAAGAAGAACGTCATCAAGAGGGCGGCGATGTGCGCACCGTCCACGTCGGCATCGGTCATGATGATGATCTTTTCATAGCGCAACGCTTCGTCATCGTAGCCTTTGCGCGTGCCGCAGCCCAGCGCTTCAATCAGATCGGACAGTTCCTGGTTGGCCTTGAGCTTATCGGTGGTGGCCGAGGCGACGTTGAGGATTTTGCCGCGCAGAGGCAAAATCGCTTGGGTTTTGCGGTCGCGGGCTTGCTTGGCGGAGCCGCCAGCGCTGTCACCCTCGACGATGAACAGTTCGGTGCCCAGCGCCGAGGTCTGGCTACAATCGGACAGTTTTCCGGGCAGGCGCAGCTTTTTGGTCAGCGATTTACGTTTGGTTTCTTGATCCAGGCGACGCCGGGTGCGGATGTTGGCGCGCTCCACCGCGTTGTCGAGCAGCACTTGCGCCACCTTGGGATCAGACGACAGCCAATGATCAAAACGGTCGCGCACGGCGTTTTCCACCAGCCTAGCGGCCTCTGCGGTGGAGAGCTTGTCCTTGGTCTGGCCTTGAAATTGCGGGTCGGAAATAAACGCCGACAGCATTACGCAGGCACCGCCGATCATGTCGTCGGCCATGATTTTCGCCGCGCGCTTGTCACCGACCAGATCCGCGTAGGCCTTGATGCCCTTGGTTAGGGCTGATTTGAGGCCTGACTCGTGCGTTCCGCCTTGTGGTGTGGGCACGGTGTTGCAATAGGAATTCAAGAACCCGTCTTCGTCCATGGGCCACGCCACCGCCCATTCGACCCGCCCGGGGCCTTCGGGGAATTTGGCGAGGCCTTCGAACGCCAACGGTGTGACGGTGCGCCGGTCCTTCAGCAAGCTGGCGATATAATCGGCGAGCCCACCAGGAAAGTGCAGTTCTGCCTTTTCGGGGACGTCTTTGTCTTCTTTGTCTTTGAGCAGCGCCGGATCGCAGTTCCAGCGGATTTTCACGCCCCGGTACAAATAGGCTTTGGATCGCACCATGCGAAATAAGGTGTGCGGGCGAAAATGCACGCGGGTGCCAAAAATGTCGGTGTCGGGCACGAACGACACCGTGGTGCCGCGCCGATTGTTGACCGGGCCCATGTTTTCCAACGCCGAGGTCGGCAAGCCGCGCGAATAGGTTTGCTGGTACAGCTGTTTGTCTTTGGCGACTTCGACGATCAGTTCCGAAGACAGGGCGTTGACCACCGACGAGCCGACGCCGTGCAGTCCACCGGAGGTCTCATACGCGCCGCCGCCGAATTTGCCGCCTGCGTGCAACGTGGTGAAGATTACTTCCAGCGCCGATTTGTCTTTGAATTTTGGGTGCGGGTCGACTGGGATGCCGCGACCGTTATCGCGCACCACCAGACGATTGCCTGGCTCCAACGTCACATCAATGACGCTGGCGTGACCGGCCACCGCTTCATCCATGGAGTTGTCGAGGATTTCCGCCGCCAGATGGTGATAGGCGCGTTCGTCGGTGCCGCCGATGTACATGCCGGGGCGTTTGCGCACCGGTTCCAGGCCTTCCAAGACCTCGATATCCGCCGCCGTATAGGCGTCGCCGCCGACGGGCACAGGCCGCGCCGCAGCTTTTTTCGCCGCAGGTTTAGCTGCCACAGGCTTGGCGGCAGCGGGTTGGGGGGCGTTCTTTGGGGTGTCGTCGGCTTCGAACAGGTCGCTCATAAAAGGTCGTATCTCTTAAGTAAGGGGGGCGAAGGCGCTGGCTCCGCGTGTGGCGACAGCGTATCTTAATTTATCCGCTAACGCTTTAACGGCATCATACGGTACTCTGGCGAACGTAAAAGCACAAAATGTGGCGTGTCGAACGAATAGCATCGAGGATGAAATGAACGAATCGAGCCCCTCTGACCAACCCAAAGGCGTGTTGGCTATCCGCCAAGTGGCGATGCCCGCCAATCTCAACGCAGGCGGCAACGTCTTCGGCGGCTGGATATTGTCGCAAATGGATTTGGCCGGCGGCATCACCGCCAACGACCACGCACAGGGCCGTGTCGCCACTGTCGCGATCACGGCGATGGAATTTCATCTGCCGGTGCTGGCGGGGGACGTGCTGTGTTGTTACGCAGATGTCACCAAAGTCGGTCGAACCTCGCTGACCATCCACGTGCAAGCTTGGGTGCATCGACGCAGCGGCCCGCAATTGGAAGAATTGAAAGTCACCGAAGGCGACTTTGTGTTTGTCGCCTTGGACGAAAACGGAACGAAACGCATTATTCCAACGGCTTAAGCGTAGAAGCAAAATATGCAAAACTGTGTCCATCTGATCACCCTTGGCGTTAAAAATATGACCGTGTCGCGCGCTTATTACGAAGCCATGGGATGGGTCGCATCGCCCATCAGCATGGATGAGGTGACGTTTTTTCAAGCGGGCAGCCAAGTTTTGGGCCTGTATCTGCAAGGCGCACTGGACCACGACACGGGCCTGCAAGGTGCTAAGCCTGGCGGTATTACATTGGCCGTAAATGCACAAAGCCGAGAAGAGGTCGATGCCTTGTTCGCCAAAACACTGGCGGCAGGGGCCACGGTGTTGAAAAAGCCCGTGGAAATGCCGTGGGGCGGCTACACCGGCTATGTCGCGGACCCCGATGGCCATCCCTGGGAGTTTTCCCATGTGGCGAAACTTGTGCCGGACGAAAATGGCGCGTTGATCCTGCCCGAAACGCTGTAGCTCTAAGCGTGAGAGATCATGGCGTGGGGCATGTGTCTTCTAGGTCCAAAAGATAAGCACAAGGGTGGCCCGGATGGGTTTCCCACAGGTGGATATCCGATTTTGAGGTGCACCCTGCGTCTTCCATCAATGCGGTTTCACCCTGGGCGTTACACAGCAAGACAGACGAATGGCCCCCGCTTTGGCGCGCTTTCAACACATAATCGTTAAATCTGTCCAGTAGTTTGGGATTGGGAGACGTTGCCAGACTTAAAAGGTTGCTGTCGGCTAGATCAGGTGGCGGTTTTTTGTAACGCACGGTGGTGTGAACCATCGCACTGACCTTGGTCAAAGCGCCGGCAAGGCCGAGCATTTCCTCATTGTCTGGCGGGGTCGCGTTGAGGCACGAGGTCGCGCTGAGGGCGATGGTGCATACGGCGACAAAAGTCATCAGTTGGCGTTTCATGGTTCGATTTCCCCGCCGGTTGGTTCCGTCCAAAACACCAACGATCCGGCTTCATCGCGGCCGGTGTCCAAGTTCCAGTCGCCAATGGCGTTGACCCGCTCGAGCGTGCGCGCACTGACATCTTGGCCAATCCAGGCCCAAACCTGCGCGACATTGTCCAGCGCGCGGTTAAATATATCGTCGTAGTGCATGGGGCCTTCGGGTGTTTTGAGGGCTTCGATAAATGAGGCGTTGTCGATTTCTTGCGGTTCGGGATAGGTGAGCCCGGCATTCACCGCGACGTGGCGTGCAAATGCGGGCAGGGCAGAGCCTTCTTCGATCAAATCGACGCGTGATCCGAATTTCGCGTGCCAACTGTCGATGTTGGGAGCATTCTGCGCGTAAGCACCCGGATGCACCTCTTGCAGCATGGCGTCCCACAAATCATGAATGCTGGCGTCGATGCGGTCCACGTCTTCGGGATGGTGGCACGACATAATCCCGCCGTTTTCTTTGTCGAGGTGTTCGGACAAGCCGATTTTACTGAGATTGAGGCGCTGAAAAATATATGAATCTTGATGCATCTCGCAGATCCGGTGGTCCATTTTGTTGTCGGCGTATTCACCAACTTTTAGTTCCACAATGGGATGGATCGTGACATCGGCAATGAAGTGGGCGCTGTAACCCATCAACCAAGCCAGACATTTGCTTTGCTGTGCGCCACTCATGGCGCTAACACGCTGCACACCGGCTTGGATCATCGCGCCGGTGTTGAGGTAGTGCATGTAGTCCGCCCACGAGGCCGCGTTGAGGTCGAGCACATCCAGGTATGGATAATCAGGTGAGACACCACCCAGTTCGCAAAACCCGAGATAATCGCCTAATGCAATCTTGACGTTGATGGGGATGTCGGCACGTGCATCTACACGTTCACGCATGGCATTGATCAACGTGATGTGTGCGTATCCCCCTGGCATGCCGACTCCTGTTATTCAATTTATGAGTTAGCAAAACCTTACCAGGCAACCTTATGTTTAGGCAACCATCAACAAGACATAGCCTGCTGCAAATAGGGCGACGACGGCGGCGGTTTCGCCAAGGATGCGTTCGAATTGGTCAGCGGCGTTCATAAGCGTTCTCCATCATGAATTTCGACTTTCTGTTAAAAAGAACAAAGCATGAACATTGGGCCGTTGTCAATGAGAATTAAGGGCTTACGTTTCAACCCGCTGGGATCTTTTTGTCACCGTGACAAAAACGCCGTCGTGTTTGGGGCTTAGATGGGCTATCAATTGGGGCAGATTCACGCATACGGTGTGAAATGTCATACCCTTGTATCGATACGCTATACTGGACTTCCCCATATGGTTTCGAAGTTGCCGCCCGCTTTGCTGCTGACGCTTTCCGCCCTATTTTGGGGCGGGAATTTTGTCGTGGGGCGCTGGGCGCATAGCGATATCCCACCGTTGAACCTGACCTTTTGGCGGTGGCTTGCTGCGGGTGTGATTCTGCTGCCTTTTGTGGCCCGTGGCATATGGCTGCACCGCGCGCTGATCCGTCAACATTTCGCTTTGTTGTTGGTGCTGGCCGTCACCGGCATGGTGATGTTTCACAGCTTCACCTACATCGCGTTGGGCACAACCACCGCCATTAACGCTGCGGTGGTTCTGGCGAGCATGCCGATGGTCATCCCGGTTATTTCCGTTTTGATGGGCGACGAGCGACTGAGTCCGCGCCAAGGCTTGGGTATCGCAATTTCGGTGTTGGGCGTGGTGGTGATCGTTTCACACGGCGATTGGAATGTACTGATCAACCTGAGCTTTACGCCGGGCGATCTGTGGGTCTTGGCGTCGGTTCTGGCGTGGTCGGTGTATTCGGTGTTGTTGAAGCGCTTGCCCAAAGGCGAGGGCGTGGGGTTGCCGCCGATGGTGGTGTTGGGCACCACCAACTGGATTGCGATTGTCGTGCTGCTGCCGTTTTATCTATGGGAATACAACACCGTCGGCGGATTTGCGGTGACCGCTTCCAGTTTGCTGGTGATTGCATATGTGGCGCTGTTTGCGTCCATTGCCGCGTTCGTGTGTTGGAACGCCGCCGTGCCCCAAGTGGGGGCGAACAAAGCGGGTTTGTTTATTCACCTGATCCCGCTGTTCGCTTCGATTTTTTCAATCATTTTCCTGGGCGAAAGCCTTCAGACCTATCACTTGATTGGCATCGCGCCGATTTTGATCGGGGTCTACCTGACCACCACCGCGAAGCCGCCTGCTGCCCGTCCGCCTCAGCTGAAAGACGCCTAAGCCATGCCCGTGAAAAAGTACCGCTTCAACATCATGATGCTGGCGACGGCGCAGGGGCTTTATTTGGTCTCGGGCGTGACCTTCATCATGTTCGCCGGTCTGGTGGGGCAGATGTTGGCGGAAAACAAGCTGCTGGCGACGTTGCCGATTGCGGTGATGACCATCGGCACGGCGTCGAGCACGATCCCGATGTCAATGCTGATGAAGCGCATCGGGCGACGTTTCGGGTTTTTGATCGGCGCCACGGCGGGCGTCAGCGCTGGCGCGCTGGGCGCTTATGCCATCACCCAAAGCAGCTTCGTACTGTTTTGCTTCGCCGCTTTGACCATGGGCATTTATCAGGCCTGCACCCAGTATTACCGCTTCGCCGCTGTCGAAAGCGCGCCCATCGATTACGTCAGCCGGGCGGTGTCGTTGGTGTTGCTGGGCGGGGTGATATCGGCGCTGTTCGGCCCGAGCTTGGCGGTATATAGCCAAGATTTTCTCGCCCCTGTGCCGTTTGCCGGCAGCTTCTTGATGGCGTCGATGATCAGTGTCGTGGCGATGATCCCGCTATCGATGGTGCGCATTCCACGCCCGGCTGAAGACGGCAACCACGAAGGTGCCAGGCCGTTGCGCGTGATCATGCGCCAACCTGCGTTCATCGCCGCCGTGCTCAACGCCGCCACCAGCTACGGCTTGATGGTGTTGGTGATGACCGCAACACCGTTGGCCATGACCGCGTGCGGGTTTGAAATGCACGACACCGGATCGGTCATTCAGTGGCACGTGCTGGCGATGTTTATCCCGTCATTTTTCACCGGAAGCTTGATCCATCGTTTCGGCGTTTTGACCATATTGTTCAGCGGCATGGCGCTGTTTATCGTCAGTGCAGTGTTCGCCACGTCGGGGATCGAGATGCTCAATTTCGGGGCTGCGCTGATCTTGCTGGGGGTGGCGTGGAACTTCTTGTTCGTCGGCGGCACCACATTGCTGACCGAAGCCTATCAGCCGTCCGAAAAAGCCAAGACTCAAGGCATCAACGAATTTATCGTGTTTGCATCTGCGGCTACGGGGTCGTTCGCATCGGGTGGACTGCTGAACCTGTCGGGCTGGGATGCGGTGAACTATGGTATGGGACCGTTTTTGGTGATCACGTTTGTCGCCACGTTGTGGTATGCGCGATCAAAACGCGTGCAGGCGAAAGCCGCCGTCTAAGAGGTATGGTGATGGACTTTTTGAACATTCAGGCTGGACCATTTTCATTTAAGGCAAAGTTCGAACACGTTCGCGCGCCGAAAACTTGTGCGCGGTTTATCGAACTTCTACCTTTCAAGAACAAAGTGATCCATTCACGTTGGAGCGGCGAAGCGGTATGGATTCCGCTGGGTGATTTTGATGCCGAGGTGGATTTTGAAAACCACACCTGCCACCCGTCGCGCGGCGACATCTTGTTGTATCCCGGCTGCTTTAGCGAAACGGAAATCCTGTTTGCATATGGCAGTTCCAGCTTCGCCAGCAAGATGGGTGCGCTGGCTGGAAATCACTTCCTCACCGTGGTCGAAGGCCAAGATGCGTTGCTGGAATTCGGCAACCACGTGCTGTGGCAAGGCGCGCAAGATATCATGTTTTCTGTAGATTGATGTCTCGCGTTAAACGGGGTAGGGCCATGTGAAGGCGTCGATGGCGGGCTTAAACGCTGTCGGCAGGTTGACCGCGATCAGTCCGCTGCCGAACATGCCGCGCACGTTTTCAGGCTTGGCGAAGTGAATTTCGCGGCGATGAAGGCCGGGAAGCATACCGTCTTCCAAGGCTTCGACCATGTCTTTGTAATACCCAGCCTTGAGCAACGGATACCACAGCAAAATGATGGCGTCGGGCCACTTGGCGTTGAGATCAATGATGAACTCGGCCGTTAGGGTGTATTCGGTTTTAACCTCGAAACTGGGGTCAATCAGCACCAAGCCGCGTTTGGGCGTCGGTGGAGCCATCTCGTAGGTTGCTTCAAAGCCGTCGCGGTGTTGGATGAAGACATTGTCCTCATCGCCCAGCAAATCCACCAGCGCGGCATGCTCTTGGGGATGAAGTTCCATCAAATGAATGCGATCTTCAGGGCGCAGCAGCGCGCGTGCGATCAGCGGCGAGCCCGGATAGGCCGATGGGCCGTGTGTGCGCCGCGTTTGGGCGATGATCTTGGCCAAAGGATGGCTGGGCGCCAGCTTACCCTCGGCCAGCAGGCGTATGATGCCCTGTTGCGCCTCGCCAGTCTTTTTCGCTTCCGGCGCTCGCAGATTGTACAGACCGCGACCGGCGTGGGTTTCGACCATGGTGAGGGGCTCGCCCAGAGCCGTCAGGCGCACCAGCAAACGCGCCAAGGCGGCGTGTTTGTGAACGTCAGCCGGGCATCCGGCGTGATAGGCGTGTTGGTAGGACAGCATGATTGTGGTCGCTTCTCATAAAGACACGGGGCGGACGATCCAAGCTTGAACCGTCCGCCCCGGATAGGATGTGATGCGTGAAGTACAACAGCTTTAGTTGCCGAACAAGCCTTTCACCGCACCGCCGAGCTTTTCACCCGCGCCGCCAAGCTGTTCGCCGACCGCATCGCCGACACCCGAGCCTGCGCCGCCGAGCTTATCTGTGGCCCCTTTGAGCGCGCCTTCGGCGGCGTCTTTGGCCGCGGCGCCGATTTCAGACGCCTTGCCGGAAATGTCGGCGAGCCCCAGCTGCGACAGATCCAAAGAGCTGGCTGCGCCACCGGCTTTGTCGGTGATCGCGGCGATCAATTGATTGACCACTTCGGCCGGGCTTGCGCCGCCGTCATCTTTGCCGATGTCTTTAAGATGGATATCGGGCAGCGGCGTGGTCAGCGACTTGCCTTGCAACAAGCTGGCTGAAACGTTGACCTTGCCGTTCTTGATGTAGAAGTTGTTGATGATGACCTTCGGACCTTCTTTGCCACCCTCAGCCTTTTCAGCAGGGGCTTCAGATCCGGCTTTTTCGGGACCGCTCATGACCTTCATGAAGTTTTCGACGTTTTCCTGAATGGCCGCGATGTTGGAGCCGCCGGCGCCGATCTCGTATGTGATTTCGGGTGCGTTGACCATGACTTCGTCGATCACGATGACGTCCGGCGACCAGTCTTTGGCGATCTTGACGCTGATTTCGCCAAGGCTGATGGCGCGATCAGTTTTGAACCCTTCGGGGTTGTCGACGGTCAGTCCACGCAGACCTGCTTTGAGGTCGGTCAGGCTGATGTCCACGGCGTCAAGCGCGACGGCGACTTGGGTGGCGCGCGTGCCTTGCTCTTCGATCACGGACTGGACGATCTTGCCTGCATTTTGCGACAGGTAATACATCCCCCCCGCGATGGCGACAATGACCACGCCAAGTCCGATGGCGATTTTTTTGAACATGGGTGAACTCCTCCCTTTAATCCCTTGATAAATATCTTGCCTGAGTATGAACCGAGCGCCTTCAAGGTGCAATGAACTGCGCATGTATTTAGCCAAATTTTGTTGTCGCCACGGGGACGAATCCCCATATATGAGCGAGAGAATTGAGCGTTATGCGCTCGTTGTGCAGCTGTCTCGGTTTGGTCATGTTCGTGTGGCGCCATATTGAGATGGCTTGAGCTTTACAAAAGGCAGACCTCCCCAATATGAACAGCACCACCAATACTTCTATCAACGCAAAAGCGCTTATCCCTTCCGGCTCTCGCGAAATCGCGGGCGTTCTTTTGGCGGGCGGACGCTCAAGCCGTTTTGGCGGCGATGACAAGTGCCTGCAGGTTTTGAACGGCAAGACCTTGTTGGAACACGTAGCCCTGAACGCCGCCCCCCAAGTTGGCGCATTGGTCCTCAACGTTAACGGCGATACGGGCCGTTTTCCCGATCTGGGCGTTCCCGTGATCAAGGACTGCGTGGATGGCTTTGTCGGTCCATTAGCTGGCGTCTTGTCGGCGATGGATTTCGTCGCCAAGCACGTGCCCCAAGCGCGTTGGGTGGCGACGTTCGCCACCGATGCACCGTTCATGCCGGTCAATTGGGTGGGCCGTGTGATCGCCGCGATCACCCGTGAAGGCGCCCAGATGGGCACCGTGTCGTCTAACGACAACACCCATCCGGTGTTCGGTTTGTGGCAGGTGGATCTGCGTTTTGAATTGCGCAAAGCGATTGAAAATGAAGAGATCCGCAAAGTGCGCACCTGGACATCGCGCTATAAGGTTGCGACGGTGGCGTTCGATGCAAATCCCGTCGATCCGTTTTTCAACATCAATACGCCTGCTGATTTGTCCATGGCCGAAACTCAACAGATGTAACGCATTAAGCTTAAAACATCATGCCGTGACTTGCTTGAATTCACGGACGCGGCTTGCTGGAAAGCGCAGCGTGACGGTGGTGCCGACGCCCAATTCACTTTTGATTTTGAGCATGCCGCCGTGAAGTTCGGTCAGGTTTTTGGACAAAGGCAGGCCAAGCCCGCTGCCTTCGTGGGATCTGCACATGATGTCTTCGACCTGCTTGAAGGGCTCGAGAACCATTGCGAGGTCGTTGTGAGCGATGCCGCGTCCGGTGTCTTTGACGGTGATCTCCAGGTCATTGTTATCTTTCATACGGGCATCAAGGACAACCAGGCCTTTAGGCTTGTTGAACTTGATGGCGTTCGACACAAGATTGAGCAAGATTTGTTTGATACGAGTTGCATCGGCGTACAACGACGGTAGGTCATCGGGGAAATTTATCTCGACCTTCACCTGCGCCTTCTCGGCTTTTTGTTGGAACAGCCTCATGCACGGTTCCGCCAAGGTGCGCAGGTTGATCTCGCTTTCGACGAGTTCGATGTTACCGGTCTCCAGCTTAGCGGTATCAAGGATTTCGGTGATCAGCGAAAGCAGGTGCTGGCCAGAATTGCTGATGTCTTGGGAATAGCCTTGGTACGTTTTGGAAAGCGGGCCAATCATTTGCGTCGCCATGATATCGGCAAAGCCGATGATGCCGTTCAGCGGAGTGCGCAGCTCGTGACTCATATTGGCGAGAAACTGGGTTTTGGTGAAGTTGGCGTATTCGGCGTCTTCTTTGGCTCTGCGCAAGCTTTCTTCGTAAGCTTTGCGCTCGCTGATGTCGTTGATGATGCCGGAAAAATAGGTTTTATCGCCCGACGTCCATGCCCCCAGCGACAGTTCCAGCGGAAATTCATGGCCGTCTTTGTGCAGGCCCATCAGTTCGACCGTTTTGCCGATGAAATGGTGCTGGCCGCTTTCACGCGCATGGCGCAAGCCCGCGGTGTGGGCGATGCGAAAACGTTTGGGCATCAACATCGTCAGCGGCTGGCCGATGATGTCTTGCTCCGTATAGCCAAAGGCATTTTCAGCGCCGGGGTTCCACATCGACACCATGCCGTGCTCATCGACCGAAACGATGGCGGTCAGCGTTGAGGATTGATGGATGGAGCGTAATTTCTTTTCGCTGTCGATCAGCGCCAATTCGGCCTCTTTGCGCGCGGTGATGTCGCTCGCCAGTCCGTCGATGATGGTTTCGTCGTTGTCGCTGTGCAGCACGATGTTGCGGTCTTGGAACCAATGCCAATTGCCCGCAGAATCTTGAATGCGGTATTCGATATCGAAGCTTTGGCCGTGATTGGCTTCCGCGATGGCCTTGTCGACTTTGGGCAAGTCTTCGGGGTGGATGCTGTCGTGCCATATCATCGGGTGATCAAGGAGGTGCTGAGGGGGGTATCCCAAAACCTCCTCAATGCGCGGCGAACAATACAAGCCGCCAGCTTTATTTGAAAACGTGTAGACGATTTCCGGTGCGTTTTCGATCAATTGGCGGTATTTCGCTTCGCGGTCTTCGAGCTTTTTTTGCGCGACCATGCGCTCATAGAAACGTTGGCGAGCGTGCCTGACCAGAAACCCAATAATGCCAATGCCAATCAGCCAGACGCCGCCGTGGGTGGTGATCAGGGCGTTGCGGCTTTTGAGCGCGGCATCCAGATAAGGCATGAGCGGCACCGAAATGCTCACCCCACCGCGCAGATCACCAACCTTAAAACCCAAGTGGCCGTGACACTTGACGCACCCTTGTTCCATAATCATGGGCTGCATCATGCGGATGTAGGGCTCGCCGTCGATCATCGATTGTTCGATGATGTCTTGGGTGCCGGTTTCAAAGGTTTTGAGGGCTTTCAACTCCCAAGGATCGGGTTCATTGACCGGGTTGAGCAGAATTTGCGCCGTGATTTTCCCCTTGACGCCGTACAATTCATCAAAATTTTCAAACACTTGACGCATCATGTAGGCTGGATTCATCAATGTTAGTTTTTTGCCGCCGGTGGTCACGACATCGCGTTCGGGTAAATGATCGAGATAGGGGTTCGGTGGCGTGTTTTGATCGGTTTTGACGTAAATGCCGCCATGGCGGGTGGCCCAGCGGCGGAACGCTTGGTCTTTGTTCCAATTCGCGCGCGCTTCGGATGTGGCGAGGTAAATCGCCTGATCCTTGAGGTAGTCGAAGTTCCATAATGCAGAGCCGAGCACCAACAGGGTCCAGCCGACGCCAGCAATAACTGCATAACGCCAGCTCGACGGATAAAACGAAGCCGACACGGTTGGCATCGTCAGTGTGCCTCCCTACGATTGTGTAGATATCACTTTAGTCTCGCATTGAGGTATTTCAAGGTATAATATGGATGGTGACGAGCCGTGGCGTGCGCTTCACACCGCGAGTCGTTATAAGGATTTGGAAACATGAACGATTGTTTCGACATCCCCACAAATCAATGCGCGCACATGTTTGTTGATCGTTTCCACCGGCCAGTCCCACCAAGCTGCTTTCAAAAGGCGCTGTACGTCCTCACCATTGAAGCGTTCTTGCACCACGCGGGCGGGATTGCCTGCAACCACCGCATAGGGTGGCACGTCGGTGGTGATCACAGCGCGCGACGCTACGATGACGCCGTCGCCGATGGTGACGCCGGGCATCACCAGGGCGTCTCGCCCCAACCACACATCGTTGCCGACGTTGGTGTCGCCACGCGACGGCAGGTCGCTCAGCAGGTCCATATGCGCGCCCCATGCTTCGCCAAAAATGGGAAAAGGGTAGGTGCTGGGGCCATCCATGCGGTGATTGGCCCCGTTCATGATGAAGGTGGCTCCGTGCGCCAGAGCGCAAAACTTGCCGATGATCAGGCGGTCGCCTTGGGCTTCGTAGTGATACAGAACGTTGTCGTCTTGGAAATGCTCAGGATCGGTGGGGCTGTCGTAATACGTGAAATCGCCGACGCTGATGTTGGGTCGGGTGATGTGTGGTTTGAGAAACACCACGCGCTTGGTATGGGATAACGGATAGGCGGTGTCGGGATTGGGCGCGGGCAAAGGCGTGTGAGAAGAAGACGGCATGGGTCATTCCTGTGCTTGAAAAACAAAAGCTGAAAAAGCCTGAAACGGCTTAACGGGAATGCTGGTCCATCGTTACGGTCTCCTCAGTTTGGCTGACGATGCTACTCAAGCTTCGATTTGTCGTCAATGTCAGCCACCAATTCAGGTCGGCCTCACAAATCCGTAGGGTGTTTCTCAATTATCGGTTTAGACTGTGAGTTATGGATACAACCGACGAACTCACTGGCCTTGGTCAGGACGCGGTCGAGGCTTTTGACGGGCTTTTGAAACGGGCACTCATCGAGCAAGCGCTGGAGCAGCCGCTGGCGTGTAAGGCCGGGTGTGCGCACTGTTGTCATCAGCCCGAAATCACCGTCACCGCCATCGAATTGTTCCGTGTCTCCGATTTCATCATGGCGCATTATACGGATGCTCAGAACGCTGACTTGATCCCCCACCTTGCGTCTGACGCTGCATCGGCGTTGGCTGCGGGACAATCGTGGACGTTACGGGCTTGTCGTTTGTTGGTTGATGGGGCGTGCTCCGTGTATGAGGCGAGGCCCTTGGTGTGTCGCAGCATCAACGCCTACGACGTGTCCGAATGCGAAACGGCGCGCAGCCAAAACCGCGAACAGCCGATTATACGCACCTATGGCCCTCAAGAGCGCGCCGGGTATCTGACCATTCAAATGCTGCAGAAAGGCATCTCTGCCACTGGTCGAGAGGCGGCGATGCTGAACCTTGCCCCGGCTTTGGCCATAGCCCTCACAGATACGGACACGGGCACAGGTGCGAAGCAGCGTTGGCTGGATGGTGAAACAGTGTTCAAAACGGCCTGGGCGACCCTGTGATTCACGGTGCCGTCCAATACCCCTAAA
>Ga0209345_10001119_pt1 | contig 32971 bp, 28 predicted proteins | sample Cruoilmetagenom7_FD_187294 | JGI IMG/M metagenome (GOLD analysis project Ga0209345, IMG submission 187294) | Oil polluted marine microbial communities from Coal Oil Point, Santa Barbara, California, USA - Sample 7 (SPAdes) (version 2) | ecosystem: Environmental > Aquatic > Marine > Oil seeps ...
TGCAATCTGTCTTACAAGGCTCAATAATGTTGCAATAAAAACCGGTCAACATATTGCTTATAAAAAAGAGGTTGAATTTGTCGGCAAACTCCAGTCCTTTAGTTGCTATACTTTCCATCAGCTTAAAGTCATTACCCAGGGTAAAGTATGTCCAGATTAATATAATGTGGCTCATCCCATGAAAGAACAGATCTCCGCAGTTGGAAGTTGACTCAGAGGCTGCCATGACTGTTTTTAAAATGTCATGGGGGGCTTTTGACCAGTGTTGAATAAGCCATGCAAGACTAATATAACCCCTGCCTGTGGGGAAAATATTGGGATAAGCAGTGCATGTTTCCAATGCTTTTTTTTCCAGTTTTTCAGAAAGCTCATGTTGATTGTCAAATTTGAAGGCACTACTGGCAACAGTCAGAGGACAGCTTAGAAGTGACTGTGTTGATCTGGTTTTGCTCTGACCAAAATCAGCTACTGCCATTAAACCTGTAAGAAAGTAATGTTCTAAATGACCTAACATATAGTAAGAGGTAATTATTTCGATATAGCATCGAAGTATGATGCTGGTTTTTTTTTCATTTTTTTCAATGTATGATGATTTCTTGAGCAAGTGTATTTTTATTTTATTTTTGAGTTTTCCCATTTTTTTTTTTACACTTTTTAAATCCACGGGAATATCAATGCCAAAAATTAAAAGCGCTTTTCTGCCGGCCTGTAATGACTTTTCGAATTGTCCAAGGGAGCCGTAGAATACAGCTTGTTCAACCAGAATCTCAGCGTGATCCAGATTGTTTTCGGCATTTGCCAGAACTTCGTTTAGCATGTTTTCAGCTTTTTTACTTTTGCCTTGTGCAAAATCGCTTAGTACAAGGTTTTTCTTGATGGAAAAAGTGAGATTATAGTCATGTTTCCAGCAATCTTTTGGTAAAAGATTGTTGGAAACATTATAAAATTTGTTGGCCATATCTATTGCAAGCAAAGAGATTGCCTTTTGGGCTGCGTGAAAATTAATAGCAGCGTCTCTGTATTGCCCTTTAATGTCAATACAAGACTTTTTGCCAAGATTGCCCAGGTTGAGGTGGTGCGCTATTTCAGGCAGGTTATCTGCGTTTTTCAGATCATTTCTTTCAGGAAAATTTTTTAGTAAGGATTCTGCGATATTTGAATGTATCAGGAATTTTTTTTCAGGATCAAGACTGGATAAAACTGCCTCATGGCCGCGGTCATGAAAAAAGGCCATGTGATCTTTTTTATTGACAATTATCCGCATTCGTAAAGCAGGTGCAAAATCATTATAAAGAGTGCTGCAGCTTTTATCTGTAATTATGCTCATCTTTTCAAGAGTGAAATAAGACCCCAGACAAGCAGCTATCTGGAGTATTTGTTGAGTTTTTTGCGGCATTTTTGTTACCTTGTCTAAAAACAAAGAAACTATTGATTTCGGAATGTTAGCTGACTTTATAGTATTGATATCCCACTGCCAGATATTTTCATTATCCATGTTAATCAGACTGGCTTTATGCATCCAAGAAAGACTTTCATTTATATAAAGTGGATTTCCATCTGTGATACTGCTTATGATTCCGGATAATTCTCTGGTTTTTTCAAAAGAGGAGTTAAGAATACAAGCTGTCATCTCATTGCATTTGTTTGGATTTAACTCGTTTATCTGAAGCTCTATGGGAGGTTTATCTTTTTTTTTTAATTTTAACATAAGCTGTGTCATGGGATGGATAAAGTCTACTTCATTATGCCGGAGGGCTCCTATAAAAAAAAGATAAGGATGATTATCTGCATTGATAAACAGGTTTTCTATAATTTCAAAGGTAGCTGTATCACACCACTGCAGATCATCAATAAAAAGAGTGATGGGGTGATTATGACCAGCTATGCTTGAAATGAATTTTTCCACAGCGTTGTGAAACCGGATTTTTGATTCAACCGGAGGCAGTAATTCAATGTCAGGTTGCTTCCCCAAAAGTTTTTCAAGATCAGGAACAAAATCTGTGAGCAATTTTGTATTTGGTTCCAGTGCTCTGCATATAGTATCTTTCCAGGCTGTCAGCCTTTTTTCATCTTCTGTGAGAAATATTCGGATCAGATTATTAAATGCCTGGACAAGGCTGCTGTAAGGGATATTTTTTTGATACAGATCAAACTTGCCTGAAGCAAAATAACCGCCAGTTGAGATGATCGGTATTTGAAGTTCTTCAATCAGGCGTGTTTTGCCTATACCTGGAAGTCCTGAAATTATTGCTGAGCAAAAAGAGCCTGACCTGGATTTGGAGTATTCATTGAGAAGTAATTTTTTTTCCCTGTCCCGGCCAATCATAACAGATGGAATGGTGATACGGTTTAAAGTGTCTGTTATGCCCAAATTAAAAGTTTTGATCCTGCCGTTTTTTTTATAATTCACCTGGCACAGGTTCAGGTCATGAAGCAGAGCATTTGCTGTCTGGTAACGTTTTTCAGGCGCTTTTGCCATCAGCTTGAAAATAATCTTGTCTATCATTTCAGGAATTTCCCAGCCTGTTTTATTTAAAGAAGCCGGGTAATCAGCTATATGTGAGTGGATTACTTCAAGGGGGTCTTTTGATGAAAAAGGGGCAGTTCCGCTCAAAAGTTCGTAAAACAGCGTACCCAGAGAGTAAAAATCCGTGGTATGATTGATGGTATAATTGATATGCCGTTTCATAATTTCCGTCTGCTCCGGTGATACATAAAACAGCGTGTTTGTCCTGAAATCATTATCATAGATATAGCGGCTGACTTCACTTGGATTTATGACTCTTACAGGATCGATCAGTTGTATGTCAAAAGTACTGTTAAAGGTATTTGGCATAACAAGGATATTATTTGGTTTTATACCACCATGAAAATATCCTGCTTTGTGCATATTTTCTAAAACAGTAGTAATTGCGCATGCGATTTGAAAAAAATCAGTCAAAGTGGTTCTTTTCTGGGATTTAATCCACTTGCCTAAAGTTATGCCATCAAAATATTTCTGTATAATAAATAACTCTTCTTGTTCAAAAAAATAAAAATCAGGTTTAATAAGCCCGGAGATATCGAGATCTTTTACGTAATTTATCTGGGATTTCAGCAGGTCAAAGTTATCCTTTAAACTTATAGTAGGTTTAATTCTTTTTAATACAAGCATCTGCTCGGGTTGATTATTTGGGCAAACCTTGAAAACTTCAGCAAAAAGGCTTTTACCAAGCTTTTCAATAACTTTATATTGGTGTATAGTGTGAGGCTTCATAAACAGTTTCTCCCAAATCAATGACAGTACTTTAGATAGTATGTTACTGCGCTGTTACCTAATATTCCAAACATACATAGTATTTGATTGATCAATTGATATGCAATAGGTGTTACAGAGCTAAATATAATGAGTACAACCAGAATAACATTTACTTTATATTTATGTTTATTGCAATACGATATTTTATAAGTTCAATTGATAAAATTTATTGTATTAAATTTTAATGTGGTCCTAAAATAAATAGCAGATTTGAGTTTATAAAAAATTTACAAAAACCTTTGTCATATAATTTAAAGTGAAATACTGAAGCGGTTATTACCCTGGTTTTTAATATTTGCTCTTGATTTATTTATTGAAATTTCATTTTATACCTTTTTATTGATAGTTATAAAGTGCTTGTTTGATTTATATACGATTTGCAGTTTTATGATAATTTTAAATTTTACATATTTATGCAAAGCTCTATTTAAGTATCGTTTAATGTTATTTTTCACGCTAATTTTTTTTGAGGTTTCATATGGCATTTAAATTATTTAAAAAAAAAGAAAAGAAAAAAAAAAAATCTGTTTCAACAAAAGAAAAAAATATTGAAAATGAGAAAGACATTGCCAGGGGCGGGGATAATGAAAAACATTTTTTAAAACCCGAAAAAAAATCTAATGAAACCGTTTTTGTTTCACGTCTGAGAGATGGTCTTTCTAAAACCCGAAAGATTTTTTCAACAGATATTGGTGAAATTTTTTCTTTGTCAAATATAGTTGACCAGGACTTGTTAGAAGAGGTTGAAGAATTACTAATAACTTCTGATGTTGGCGTCGCTATCACAAACGAAATCATGCAGGCGATTAATAAAAAATTTTTAAAAACATCTAATGCAGCAGAGTTTAAAAGCATTTTAAAAGAACAGATTCTTTCCTATATCAATCCGCTGCAATCCCTACCTGATTTCAACCTGGTTGAAAAACCTTTTGTAATTATGGTAGTTGGTGTTAATGGAGTAGGCAAAACAACAACAATTGGAAAGCTTGCTGCAAAATATACATCATCAGGGAAAAAGGTGTTGATAGCAGCGTCTGACACTTTCAGGGCAGCAGCAATCGAGCAGCTGGAAATCTGGGCAGCAAGAGCCGGAGCCACCTGTATAAAACATAAAGAAAAAACAGATCCTGCTTCAGTAGCATATGATTGCATGCAAGCAGCTGCTGCAAGAAATGCAGATGTTGTTATTGTAGATACAGCAGGAAGGGTTCAGACAAACATCAATTTAATGGAAGAACTTAAAAAAATTAAAAGAGTTATTTCACAAAAATTACCTGATGCACCACATGAGCTTCTTCTTGTTCTTGATGCAACTACAGGACAAAATGCTTTGTCACAGGCAAAAGCATTCCATGAGGCATTGAATGTTACAGGTATTGCTCTTACAAAACTTGATGGAACAGCAAAAGGCGGAATAGTCATAAATATTTGTCATACATTAAAAATTCCCTTAAAGTATGTGGGTATTGGTGAAAAAATCGATGATCTGCAAAATTTTAAACCAAATGAATTTGTTGAGGCAATGTTTAGTTGAATTTTATTTTGCTTGACAACAAATTAAAATTAAATTATTTTGCTCATCAGTAAAAATATTAGTAGTAATTATAAAAGCATGTAAGATACAAAAAGCTTTGATTTAGCCTGACAGGTGTATTGTGAAATTAGTAAAATTATTGGAAAAAAGTAAAGTATCAATAGTAAAAAAATGGGTTAAAAGTTTTGCTGATTCTTATGCAAAAGAAACTTCCACATTTTTAATTAAAAAAAGCGATGAGTTTGCAAACCCAGTTGGTGATGTTGTAAAATATGCGCTAAATGCATTATATGACGATTTTCTACAGGATCAAAATGATATAAAAAAATATCTTGAACCTATCATAAAAATTAGAGCAATACAGCCTTTTACTCCTTCAAAAGCCATTTCATTTATTTTTTCGCTTAAAAATATAATCAGAGATGATTTACAAAAAGAACTTGCTAAATCAGAAAGCCTTCAAAAAGAGCTATTTTTCATAGATTCAAAAATAGATGAGATGTGTCTTGCCGCTTTTGATAACTATATGGAATGTAAAGATAAAATATTTCAGATCCAAATCAGTGAAGTGAACGATAAGGCTTTTAGAGCACTTGAAAGGGCAGGCTTGTTGGTAAATAAGAATAATAACTAAATAAGAATAATAACTAAAGAAACACAGCTATTTTTAATTGTGCAAAAATTATATTATCAAAATAAAAGATAAAACAGTTTTTTTAATGGGAGGGTTAAATTGTGAATCTCTGAATCATAACGTTTTTTGCAAAGTTGATTGTAGATACGTTATTTTAAGTAAAAAAAGCGAGGAATTGTTAAATGAATATTAATTACATTATTTCCCTCATAACAGTCATTGTTCTTTTTTTGATTGCCTATATTGGTGTTGAAGTAGCAGGGTTGCAAATTCTTTTTGGTATTTTTTTGCCTTATGCTGCTTTTTTAATATTTATTATAGGCATTTGTTATCGGGTAATGGAGTGGGCAAAATCGCCGGTTCCATTTAGTATCCCCACCACCTGCGGACAGCAAAAATCACTTTCCTGGATTAAACCCAACCCAATTGATAATCCAACCACAAAAGGCGCTGTCATCATTCGTATGATATTTGAAATTTTTTGCTTCCGATCTCTTTTTAGAAATACCATCAGCAAGTTAAATGGTGGGTCAAAGCTATCATATAAATTGGAGATATCGCTTTGGGCCTTTGCTTTATTGTTTCATTACTCTTTTTTGGTCGTTTTGTTAAGACATTTGCGTTTTTTCCTTGAACCTGTTCCCTCGTGCATAAAACTGGTGGAGTTTTTTGATGGATTTATGAAAGTTGAATTCATAAACGATTTTATACACATTGGCCTTCCTGGGATTTATTTATCCGGTTTTGCTCTTCTAGGTGCTGTAGTTTTTTTGTTTGCAAGAAGAGTTTATCTTCCCCATATAAGATATATTTCATTGGCTTCTGATTTTTTTCCTCTTTTTCTGATTATGGGAATAGCGATCAGTGGAATTTTTATGCGCTATTTTACAAAAGTGGATATTGTTGGTGTCAAAGAATTAACAATGGGACTGGTAACTCTTAGTCCAGGTATTCCGGAAAATGTCGGTAGTGTTTTTTATGTCCATATGCTTTTTATAAGTGTTCTTATGGCATACTTTCCATTCAGCAAACTTATGCATATGGCTGGAGTATTTTTAAGTCCAACCAGAAACCTTACAACAAATACTAGGGCCATAAGACATATTAACCCTTGGAATTACCCGGTTAAAATTCATACTTATGCAGAATATGAGGATGAGTTCAGAGAAAAAATGATTGAGGCTGGACTCCCAGTTGAAAAGGAGTTGAAATGACAGATCTTAAACCAGATGAACTTTTGGCAAGGATTGAACCCAAACCTCCACAAAAAGGTTGGATGGATACACCTGCTGAGATAAGAAAGGGGATGTATTGCTACGCTTCTAATTATAAGAGCGTTAAAACTCTTAGCCTTCCCAATGCAAGACCCTGGAATCCATTAGAAGAAGACTGGAAATTGCCTGATAACTGGCAACAAATTGTTCATGAAGGATTTAAACAGCGGCTTGAAAATTACAGATCCTTAAAAATTTTCATGGATATTTGTGTACGGTGTGGTGCATGTGCAGATAAATGCCATTTTTTTATTGGAACAGGTGATCCAAAAAACATGCCTGTTTTAAGAGCTGAGCTGCTGCGTTCAGTTTACAGAAATGATTTTACAACAGCCGGAAAATTGCTGGGTAAAATTGGCGGTGAAAAATTTATTGGTGCGAGGAAACTGACACTTAGCGTATTAAAAGAGTGGTGGTACTATCTGTTTCAATGTTCACAATGCAGACGCTGTTCAGTATTTTGTCCTTATGGAATAGATACTGCTGAAATAACCCTGCTTGGCAGAGAATTGCTAAATCTTCTTGGAATTAACATTGACTGGATTGCAACTCCCATATCAAATTGCTACAAAACAGGAAATCATCTTGGAATACAACCCCATGCATTTAAAGATATGCTGGATTTTTTTGTTGACGATATTGAAGAAATAAGTGGCCTGAAAATTGAACCGGCATTTAATAAAAAAGGTGCAGACATACTTTTTATAACTCCTTCGGGTGATGTATTTGCTGATCCTGGCACATATACCTGTATGGGTTACATGCTGCTTTTTCATTTTCTTAAAGAAAAATATGATTTTGATATAACCTGGAGTACATACGCATCAGAAGGCGGGAATTTTGGGTTTTTTACATCCCACGAAGTAATGAAAAGGCTCAATGCCAAGATGTATGCTGAGGCAAAAAGACTCGGTGTTAAGTGGATACTCGGAGGAGAATGCGGCCACATGTGGCGTGTTATTCATCAGTATATGGATACAATGAATGGCCCTGCTGATTTTCTTGAAGAGCCGGTTTCTCCCATAACAGGCACAAAATTTGAAAATGCCAAGTCAACAAAAATGGTACACATTGCTGAGTTTACAGCAGATCTTATAAAACATAACAAACTTGACTTAGATATTTCCAGAAATGATAATGTAAAACTTACATTTCATGATTCCTGTAATCCTGCTAGAGGTATGGGGCTTTTAGAGGAACCACGTTATGTAATTAAAAACGTTTGCAATAGTTTTTATGAAATGCCTGAAAATACCATTAGAGAACAGACATTTTGTTGCGGAGGCGGAGCCGGGTTAAATGCCGGTGAAAATATGGAGCTGAGATTATCCGGGGGGTTGCCAAGGGCAAATGCTGTAAAACATGTGCATGAAAAATATGGTGTAAATATGCTGGGTACTATCTGTGCCGTTGACAGAGCAGTATTCCCAGCTTTAATGGAATATTGGGTGCCGGAAGTTGATGTTATTGGTCTTCATGAATTAGTCGGAAATGCTCTTGTATTTCCTGGAGAACAGAAAAGAACAACAGACTTGCGCGGGGAACCACTTCCTGGGATGGAGGAGGACGGCGATGAATGATAAGAATATGATTATCACAGGCCTTATTATTTTTTGTATAATAATAATATTTCCATTTTTATATAATTTAGGTAGCACAGCTCCACCGCCAGAACCTGTATTATCAGAAAAGGCAAAGGCAGCAGGAGAATGTATAGCGCCTAAAGAAGTTATAAGAGCAGAACATATGGAAATTTTAGGGCAGTGGCGATACTCAGTAGTTAGAAATGCAAAAAGAATTTATAAGGCTTCTAACGGAAAAGAGTATAACATGAGCCTTTCAAGTGGCGAAAATTCATGTATTGGATGTCATACGAACAAAGCTGAGTTTTGTGACAAATGTCATAATTACGCTTCAGTTGAACCCTATTGTTGGGATTGTCACATAGAACCAAAGGAGAGAAACTGATGGAAAGCAGCAAAAGACGCTTCCTAAAAGTAGCCGGACTTTCGGCAGCAGGTATCGCAGCCTTTCCAGCTATAAAAGGATTCACAAGTTCTGGCGAAAAACATAGCGATGCAACCACTCCCAAAATATATAAAAACCCTGATGCGCTTATGGCAAAAAGATGGGCCATGGTTATAGATATGAGAAAGCTTGAATCGGAAGAACAGGTTGAACCGATCATTGAAGCTTGCCATAAAATACATAATGTTCCGCATATTCCTACTAAACATCATGAAATTAAATGGATATGGGCCACTGAGTATAAACATGCTTTTCCAAGTCTTGGGCACAAACATATTGGCAAAAAGTTAAATCACTTGCCGTTTCTTGTACTTTGCAACCATTGTGAAGATCCTCCCTGTGTCAGAGCATGTCCTACCCAGGCAACATTTAAAAGAGAAGATGGTATAGTTCTGATGGATTTTCATAGATGTATTGGATGCAGATTTTGCATGGCTGCATGTCCTTATGGATCAAGAAGCTTTAATTTTCAAGATCCTCGCACCTTTTTAAAAGAGACTGATAACAAATTTCCAACCAGGATGAAAGGTGTGGTTGAAAAGTGTAATTTTTGTGCAGAAAGACTTGCTCAGGGCAAGCCGCCAGCATGTGTGGAAGCATCAGACGGTGCAATTGTTTTTGGTGATTTAGATGATTCAAATTCTGATGTTTGTAAATTGTTGGAATCAAATCATTCAATCAGGAGAAAAGAAGGATTAGGTACAGGTCCTTCTGTTTTTTATATACTATAAGAAAATTTGTGGATATTTTCACAAATTCTAAAATTTGTTCAGTAAGAGGTGGGTATGCTTGAACATGCGATAAAAGGAAGTAATAAATACTGGATATGGATAATTGCATTACTTGCTGTCATCACTATCGGGGGGCTTTGTTATTTAAAACAGTTTAGTTTTGGACTTGGAATAACAGGTATGAGCAGAGATGTTTCATGGGGTTTTTATATTGCCCAGTTTACATTTCTTGTTGGAGTTGCAGCAGGTGGTGTAATGCTTGTACTTCCATATTACCTCCACGATTATAAAGCTTTTGGGAAAATCACGATTTTAGGTGAATTTCTTGCTGTTTCAGCTATATGTATGTGTTTACTTTTTATTTTTGCTGATCTGGGACAGCCTGCAAGAGGGTTTAATGTACTTTTGCATCCAACGCCTGGTTCTGTTTTGTTTTGGGATATGATTGTTTTAAATGGTTATCTTTTTTTAAATATTTTTGTGGGATGGATAGTTCTGGAATCAGAACGCCACAGCGTTCCTCCTCCTAAATGGATAAAACCATTTATATATCTGTCAATACCCTGGGCATTTGGCATCCATACAGTTACAGCTTATCTTTATTGCGGTCTTCCTGGCAGAGGATTTTGGTTAACAGCAATCCTTGCTCCAAGGTTTCTTGCATCAGCATTTGCTGCAGGACCAGCATTTTTAATTATTCTTTGTTTTATCATTAAAAAATTTGCAAAATATGATGCAGGCAAAGAAGCTATTCAAACATTAGCCAAGATTATAACTTATGCATTAATAGCAAATGTTTTTTTCCTCATATGTGAGGTGTTTGTTGCATTTTACAGTAATATTCCTGAACACATGGATCATCTCAAATATCTTTATGTGGGTCTGCACGGACATGGAATACTTGTACCATGGATGTGGGCATCTGTAATTTTGATGGTGGTTGCAATTATCCTGCTTGTAAATCCTGAATCGCGAAAAAATGAAACAACGCTTCTTATTGCGTGTGTGCTTCTTTTTATTGGTACATGGATTGATAAAGGATTAGGCATGATTTCAGGTGGTTTTGTTCCCAACCCGCTTCACGAGGTTGTTGAATATGCTCCAACATTTCTGGAAATACTCATTACAATCGGTGTGTATGCTGCAGGTTTTTTTATTTTAACTATTTTGTTTAAAATTGCAATATCAGTTAAACAGGAAGTCGGTCATTAAATTTAACCAATTTGATATATAAAAACAGGCCATGATCTTGACCATGGAATAATTTTGCAGGTTGGGTTATAAATACTCCCTATAGGTATTTAATTATATAAAACCCAACCTAATATAATTGGCGAACAGATATAAAATAATTATATAAAACCCAACCTAATTTAATTGGCGAACAGATATAAAATAATTTTCCCATATAACAGATTGCAACATATACCCTGCGAGTTTTTTAAATTCCCTTTTCCTTTATAAAAACAAAATACTTTTATGAGCGGACATCATCTTATATTAGGTGAGATTAAAGATTTTATAACCGGTAAATTTGTCAAAGAAACCCATGATGAACGTTATCGGCAAAAAATTGCCCGTATTTTGGTTAACATTAAAGGTTATAAAAAGGCCCGGATTAAATCTCAGAATAAATTTATTATCAATGTAGATAATAAAAAAGCTATGTTTTATGTGGATTTTATAATTAATAATAATGATAAAATCCACATGCTGATAAAATATGCCCCTGGTTCTATTGTAACACGCCATCGTTCAGTCCTTGCAGCATCAAGGCTTGTGTCCCCATACCAGGTTCCTGTTGCTGTTGTAACAAATGGACAAACAGCAGATATTCTTGAAGGTGATTCAGGCAAAGTGCTTTATAAGGGGCTTAATTCTATTCCTTCTAAAGCAGAACTTGTAAATCTTACTGAAAATTATCAGTTTAGAAAGATTTCAAGTAAACAGGTTGAAATAGAATCAAGGATTATATATGCTTATGAAATTGATGGAGCCTGTCCTTGTGATAATAGTATTTGCAAATTATAAATATGAGACAGGCATTGATTTTTGATAATTGAAACATACAATATTGAAACATACAATGGGGAATATTTATGGATCATGCTTATTTTATGGAAAAAGCTCTTGACCAGGCAAGAAAAGCACTAAATCGCCATGAATTTCCAGTAGGTTGTGTTATTGTTTATGAAAATGAAATTATTGCTACAGGATATAGATCCTGTACAAAACAAAATAACCTAAATGAAACGGATCATGCTGAAATGGTAGCCTTAAGGCGCCTTGCAAGCTTGAACATAAAACCAAAAGGAAAGGGATTGATCCTTTATTGTACATTGGAACCATGTCTTATGTGCTTTGGCGCGATTTATTTAAGTAATGTAAGCAAAATTGTTTATGCATACGAAGATATAATGGGAGGGGGGACAAAATGTGAAATGTCATCACTTCCTCCGTTGTATAATAACCGTGAAATTTTAATTGTTCCACATGTTTTGCGCACTAAAAGTCTTTCTTTTTTTAAAAAATTTTTTAATGATTCAGAAAACAGATATCTAAGTAAAAGTATGCTTGCGATATATACATTAAATCAATAAGTACAACATAGAATAGATAATATCATCAAGGTTACTTGTGTATTTTTTGAATCAACAGATTAATCATCAGTAGATTTGGTTACTGATTTAATTTCGACTGCAGCATTTTCTGTATCAATTTCAATATCTATACCATCTTCAAGCGGTTTGTCACCTTTAACTTTATCAATATCTATACCATCTTCAAGCGTTTTGTCACCTTTAACTTTATCAATATCTATACCATCTTCAAGCGGTTTGTCAATTTTAACTATATCATCATCTTCAAGCGCTTTATCAATTTCGACTATATCATCCTTATCATTTTTTTGTGTTATTTCTTCTGGAGCAGGTGTTTTTACAAATAAGTCCATATCGTTAAATTCTACACTAATTGGTTTGTCATCTTCTGATAAAAAAGCTTCCTTTAATGCATCGGCTATGCTGGATGCATATATTGCAGGAGGGTAAAAAAAGTTTTTTCTAAATAAGGAAATAATATCATCTGTCTTTGCACCCGAGTTAAATGCTTGCTGAAATACCTGGCAATCATATTTTACTTCACAAACTAGTGAATATATAGCTTTATCAAGTTCAGCATATTCTTTTATTATCAAAATATTTGTCACGGTATTTTTCAAAATAACATACTTTATCTTCATCTTATTTTCCCTTTTTGTTTAATAATAAGTAATTTACGGATTTAATAAGAAATCTTAAAACAAAATTTTACTAGCGTTTTAACCAAAGGAACATATACAAAATAACTTCACAATCTATACATCCAATCTTTAGATCATCTTTTTCTGACTTTCAATTTAAAATTTCTAAAATCGGTTGCCATTTTTGCGGTTTTTAAATTTCAGCCTAACAAATCCAAGTTAAACCTGGGCGAGTGCTTGTGAAAGTCATTTAGCTCATATTTCAAAACTTACAACAAAACCAAAAGCATAATAAACTGAAACATTATTAAAAACAAATTGCTTTTTCGTTATTAATTTAACATAGCATTTCAAAACATCAAGGACTATTTGATTAATTTATATTAATAAATATTGCAATTTTATTATGCAAATGTTAATTTTTAAATTATAAAGAGTAAGTTATCATAAATAGTTATATCTATTACAATTCCAATTGTATTGATGCTCATGAAAAATGTACTGAATGTAAATAAATATTTGTATATTTGCATTCAGTGTGTTGCAGGAATACAGCCCTTCTCGTAAAGCCATACTTTATGCCGCTTGATATTACTTTTTTTTAGTGGAAACATAATGAGGAAAATTCGATGTTGTTTTTATAAACATTGTAATGCCAGAAAAAGATGGGCTAAAAACCTTGCAATGAAATCAGTATTAAATCTGTTTGCCGCCAAATACAGCAACTGTTTATCAGGATTTTTGAGGGTAAAAAATATTTATAGGGTTGGCATAAACCTTCATGGAGAAGTATCCTCTGCATTTTCAGATTGTGTGGTTAAATCATTTCATAGAAACGATTTAAATAAGGAGTTATGTATATGGAAGATATCCAGCCAATTGATATTAAACAAGTAATGGAAATAATGGATGACGATGAGGAGCTGCTTATAGAATGCTTTGATGATTTTGTAGAAAGTATGCCTGAAAGTCTTGGCGAAATAGAAAAAGCAATTGGTTTGGCTGATGAAACAACTCTTTCTGAGGCTGCTCATAAAATAAAGGGGGCATTAAAATATCTTGCAGCAGAAACTGCTGCTGAAGTGGCATTTCAGATAGAATCCATTAATAAGAAAAGTATGTTTGACAAAGCTTCTGAACTTTTTAAAAAACTCAACGATGAATGCAAAAGGGTAAAGGATTTTATTGCTCGATACAAAGCAAAATAGTTGTTATTTTTTTATAAATTATAGTATTTTCTGTTAGCCAGGCGATAATTTTAAAACTTTTATTGGTGACCATGATGTTAACAGCGTGTAGAATTTTTGTTACCAATTTTGAAAAGAATATGTATGGATAACGACGTTGATAATTTCAGTTTTTAAATGTTTGTTGAATATGGCATGCTGAGAAGTTGTGTCAATATCGAATAAATTCAAAAATATCAAATATTTCTATTGAAAATATTTTGAAAGTGTGGCTATATAGACTTATTACTTACCAAAATACATTGAGTTGAAAAAAACTACTTCAAATTACAAATTACAAAAATAGTATAATATCTTTTATTTTAAATGCATTGTTTTTTAACCGATAAGATAAATGAGTCTGTTGATTTAGTCGATTTTTTAAAATTGACGCACATCATGCGGTGTACTACAGTGTCGAACTATACTACATGTTCTGGGTTGCATGTGTGTTTGGTAGTAAATCAACAGACTCATAAATGTTTATCAAAAAACCATATATAAAAAAAAGGAGGGAAGTAAAAAATGACGAAAGTAGAACTTATTGATAAGATGGCCAAGGATGCTGGGATTTCAAAGGTTGCAGCTTCTAGCGCTTTAACCTCATTTATGGATTCTACTGCAGAAGAATTAAAGAGACAAGATGGTAAAGTTACTCTCGTAGGATTTGGCACTTTTTCTAAAGTTTATCGAAAAGCCCGTACAGGACGAAATCCTCAGACAGGCGAGCCGATTAAGATAGGTGCATGTAATGTCGTAAAATTTAAGGCAGGTAAAAAACTGAAAGAAGCGATATGAATTTTTGTTTTTTCATAAAAAAAATCGCGTTTCTATCGGAGAAGTAAGTTTTTCTTATCTTCTCCGATTAACCTGTTATAGAAAATTTTTTATATTCTTTTTTGTAATCATGCCAGGTGACGTTTACGTCAGTGACTACACTGCGGGATGGACCTTGATGGCACCAATTTATAACAGGTATAACATCATTTTTTTTGCCCTCAAATACAGCTTCAACTGTCCCATCAGATTTATTTCTGACCCAACCGGAAACATTCAGGCCATCGGCAGTCTGCTTTGTTTTAACTCTGAAAAATACTCCCTGAACTCTACCTTTAATAATGACATGTGCCTTTACCATATTTTCCATAAGCTTTTTTTTCTTGGTTTCACTATCTATTATTGCTATTTAGAGTTTTGCATAAATCTGTAATAGCCTCATATGTTTTGGAGAGTCCCTGCTTTAAACGTTTATCTTTGAAGCCTTTTTTCCAGCTGTAAGTTGAAAGTTCATCAGAAACAACAAGAATTGCTCCAATATCTACATCACGAAATTTGCTTATCGTAAAAAGAGCGGAAGTCTCCATCTCCACAGCTAATCCATCTTTTGCCTGAAAATATTTAACCTTGTCAGGTGTTTCCCTGTAAAAAGCATCTGTTGTCCATATATTTCCTTCATGAAAACCAGCGTTTATTTTTTTAAGGCTCTTTTTTATTTTTTCTATCATAATCGGTGATGGATATGATGTTGAGGTGTTGACATAATGTTTTGATGTGCCTTCATCAATAAAAGATGAACTAGGAACAATGATATCGCCGATTTTGATTTTTGTGGATATTGCACCGCATAAACCTAAAAATATAATTTTTTTTACTTCATTTGCAATTAGTGTTTCAAGAAGTATTGCTGCATAAGGCGCTCCTATCATGGGCCCTAATATGGATATATTTAACTTTTTATCGTTATGAATATATAATCTGCTCATCATAAGGTTTGTGTATTTATCTTTATCAACTTCCATTACCCTGCAAAGAGCAAAAATGTCACTTTTACTGCTTATCATTACAGCAATATCCCCTAAATTAGTAAGATAGGGTAATTTAAAAGGGTTTATAATTGCATCATCTTTTGACATGAAAAAATCTCTTATTTAAAATAAAATAGTCATTAAATAAAATATTTTGTATTTAACCAGTATATTTAACCAGTATATTTAACCAGGATCCACAAGATTTGTAATTTCTTCTTTTATCTCATCAATAACATCATATAACCACATTAAATCTTCAATTGTCAAACGTCCTGCTTTGCGCTGGGATTCTGTACCTTTTTTAGTAAGAACAATTCGTGGTCCTATCTGCACCTTGGGTTCGCCATCACCATATTTATTAATGGAAATAATAAGCCCTGTTGTTTCACTCTTCCACTGTTTTAATACTTTGTCTTTTTCCGGATCAAATGGCATTTTTTTAACCTCCATGGTATAAATTTATGTTTATATAATTTTATTATAAATACTTTCATCTATGACGATATTTTTGAAAAATCCGCAAAGCTGCCAAACAGATTGGCTATGTTGCATAGCATTGAAAGTCGGTTGTTGCGGATATTTTTATCATCACTCATTACAAGAACTGTGTCAAAAAAATTATCTACCGAATCACGAAGAGAAGCAATTTCATGAAGTGCTTCAGAATAAAGCCCATGATAAAGATTGTCATCTACTTTTGTTTGTGCAAGATTATACGCAGAAAAAAGAGTAGACTCACACTCATCCTGAAACAGGTTCGTGTCAACATTTATAAAATCTGTGCCTGTTTTAATTGGTGCACTTTTTTTTATTATGTTTACAACGCGTTTAAATGTAACAGTTAAGGGAACATAGTATGGTTCAGATTTAAGTTTTTCCAGTGCCTGCACTTTTTTCCAGGCATCAGGAATATTATCAGCTGAGCTGCTTAATACAGCTTTTGTTACATCTTTGGAAAAACCTTCTTCAATAATCAAATTAGACATGCGGTCTGTTAAGAAGTCGAATATATGATTTGTTATTTCATTAGTATTATCTTTTTTCATATCATACAGGTTAATGCTTGTTTGAATAATGCTTTTTAAAGAAAAAGAAAAATTTTTTTCGCGCATAATGCAAATAATCCCTATACCCTGACGTCTTAGAGCGTATGGATCGTATGTTCCAGTGGGCAGTAGCCCTGCATTAAAACATCCGCAGATAGTATCGATTTTATCAGCAATAGATAATATTGCCCCTGCTATAGATTCCGGAAGCTGATCTCCTGAATAAGCAGGAAGATAATGCTCTTTTATTGCCATTGCAATAACATCTGATTTTTTTGAATTTAAAGCATAAATGCTTCCCATAACACCTTGAAGTTTGGGAAATTCACCTACCATATGGCTCACAAGGTCAGCTTTGCACAATACAGCTGCCTGCACAATTTGCTCTTTGTAATCTTCTGAGATAACATTTTTATGAGAATCTTTTGTGTTTGAAACAGTTATAGCTGTTTTTGTAATAAAATCTGCAAGTTTTTTTATTCTCATGGCCTTTTCATACATTGATCCGAGCTTAGCCTGGAAAAGAACACCTTTAAGCTTTTCAACCCATGTGTCAAAAGATTCATTAATATCACAGTTGAAAAAAAATTGTGCATCTTCCAGTCGTGCTCTTAAGACCCTTTCATGTCCTTTTGCAACAAGACCCATATCATTTGCACAAGTATTGTTCACAGCAACAAAAAAAGGCATGACATTGCTGTTTTTATCAATAACTGTGAAATATTTCTGGTGCTCTCTCATTGCATTGATAAGTACCTGATCAGGAAGATCAAGGAATTTAATATCAAATTTACCTGAGACAATAAAAGGGTACTCAACAAGATTGCTTACTATGTCAATCAGTTCATTATCAGGTAAAATATCTCCACCAAGACTTGTTGCTGTATTTGAGATTTTGTTTTTAATAAGTGTTTTACGTTTGTTAATATCGACAACCACATTAGCTGCGCTTAATTTAGCGATGTAATCTTCAGTGGTTTTAATAGTTATCTTTTCAGGGTGCATAAATTTATGTCCGAAAGTATACAGACTGCTTTGAATATTGCCAAGTGAAAAAGAGATCAATTCGCTGTCAAAAAGTGCCAGAACTGTTCTAATGGGTCTTGCAAAAAAAATGTCCAAATCTGCCCATCTCATGGTTTTTGGAAATGGTATTGATAAAATAGCGTTTGGCAAAATATCTTTTAAAATTATTTTTGTTTCAAGGCCTTTTTCCGTTTTTTCGGCGCACAAATATGATCCTTTTTTTGTTTTTTTTACAAATAAATCAGATAGTGAAACTCCTGATTTTTCAGCAAATTTTTTTGCGGCAATTGTGGGATTTTTGTCCTTGTCAAACCCTATATTTTCAGGAGGCCCTTTAACAACAGTACATATCGTTTTTTGCATGTCTGCGATATTTGTTATTATAACAGCAAGTCTGCAGGGAGTGCCGTAAGTTTTTACATCTTCAAATGATAAACGTGACTGATCAAGTTTTTTGCTAATTATTGACGATAGTGCTTTTAAAGCAGGTTCTATATAACCTGCTGGAATTTCTTCTGTCCCGATTTCAAGTAGCAGACTTCCCATTTTTTACCTCATTTTGTATTGAAAATAGCATGTTATATATAGTAAGGTTGCATCAAAAGCTATCAGGTTTTATTTTTGATCAGAGGATAACCCATGGATTTTCTCTGATTGAGATATTCTTTAGCACATGCTCTTGCAAGATTTCTTATACGTCCTATATATCTTGTTCTTTCTGTTACACTTATTGCACCGCGAGCATCTAAAATATTAAAAGTATGTGAACATTTCAAACAATATTCATATGCAGGAAGAACAAGCATTTCTTTAATAATTTCGGTAGCCTCAGCTTCGTATTTATTGAACAGGTCACGTAGCATCTCAACATCAGCTTTTTCAAAATTGTAGGTGGATTGTTCTACTTCCTGCTGATGGTACAGATCCTTGTAAGTAATTTTATCATTCCATTTCAGATCATAAACATTGTCTATTGTTTGAAGGTACATGGATATTCTTTCAAGACCGTATGTGATTTCAACAGATACAGGACAAAGTTCAATGCTTCCGGCCATTTGGAAATATGTGAATTGGGTTATTTCCATACCGTCTAACCAGACTTCCCATCCAAGACCTGAAGCTCCTAAAGTGGGAGATTCCCAATCATCTTCAACAAATCTTATATCATGATTAACAGGATCTATACCAAGCTGTTTGATACTTTCAAGATATATTTGCTGGATATCCAGAGGAGAAGGCTTCATAATTACCTGAAACTGGTAGTAATGTTGCAGTCTGTTTGGATTTTCACCATAACGTCCATCAGTGGGACGCCTGGAAGGTTGGACATACGCCACATTCCATGGTTCTGGGCCAAGAGTTTTTAAAAGTGTTGTAGGGTGAAATGTTCCTGCCCCAACTTCAGTATCGTAAGGCTGAACAAGAACACAGCCATGATCAGCCCAAAAATTTTGTAACGATAGTATAACTTCCTGAAAATTCATTTTTTCCTCGTTTTTATATGAAACAGGTCACATATGAAGGTTTTAAACTGCTTCCTGCATTTTGAAAACAGACAACAATTCGGGTGGAGCAGCAAAGTAAATATTTTGTGCCATTTTTTATAAAATGCTATTTTGACAAATGCTCTACAAGTAATCCCTTTGAGTCTATTTTTATGTCAATCAGACAGGCTTTATCTGTATCTGAAATAATATTTTTCCATTTGGTTTTAAGCCTGTCTATATCTTTAATTTCTCCTATTGCCCATACACAACCTCCTTGTCCTGCACCTGTAAATCTTGCTCCGCAATGTTCCATGATTGCCGCCTCAACAAGTTTGTTTCCTGCACAATCCAGTACATCAGGTGTCATCTCTTTTCGTATGGCAACTTCTCTTTGTATCATTTCTACAGCATATTTTATGTTATATTCAGAAATAGCAGCAACAAATCTGTTTGTACATGAAATAATTTCGATCCAGAGATTCCTGTTTTTTCCGGAAACAAACTGACTAATCCATTTACAATTGATATTTTTTGATTCATGGGGATTGCCGCAGTATGCAAGAAGAATATGCTCTGCAAATTTTGCCTGAGATTTTTTGGGAATAATTATCTTCCGTTTAAATAAAGCTTTGTTTGTAGTAGGCAGAAAGTACCACGCATTGACTCCTCCGAAAGTAGAAGCTAACTGATCCTGGAATCCGCAGGGCACTTGCGCCACACTTTGTTCTATTGCCTGAGCAAGTATTGCTGTCTGTTTTTTGGAATGTGCAGCAAAGCTGTGATCAGAAAAATGTTTTGAGTGTAAAGTCTGGAATGCTGCTATAAGAGCTACTACAGCAGCTGATGATCCTCCAAGACCGCTTCTGGGCGGTGAAGTTGAATCAATTACAATGTGGATGCCTGATGCTTTAAAGTATGCTGATATTGCAAACATAAGTCCTAATGGATGATCAAAAGGCGCTTTGATCAGGTTAAATTCAGCACTTTCAAACCCTTTTGAGGATACTTTTACCATATCTTTCTTGTAGGGCAGTAAAGCAACATTTGTCCTCAGGTTAACAGCTATATTAAATGTGCAGGGATTAAAATGACGGAGAGGATAATAAAAAGTGCTGATATCCAGTGTTCCGCCCATGTCTATCCTGCATGGAGCAGAAGCTTTTATGCTTTCTTTCTCAAGTATATGCGAATAATTATCAAACATGATGTTTTTAATAATTTCGTTGATTTTAGTTAGTGTCCATCCTAATTCATGGACAGACAATAGTTAGTTTTTTCTTATCTGATTTAAAAAAGATAAACTTTTAGGAGTATTATCCATATGATAAGCTGCAAAATTTTCAAGTAAATTCAGGCTTTCTGTTAGGGTGTTTGGTGTAAATTTTATTCTTTGTGCAATTGCCAGACTGTTTTTTTTAAGCCATAACAGTTGTTTTATTGTTCCTTTTGAGATAAGTTTTTGTCTGGATGATTTCAGATTGCATTTGTTGCATAATATGCTTCCTTTAGCAAGATCAAAAGAAATTAAATTATGCGAAATGTTTTCAATTGCAGTATTACATTTTAGGCAGCATGCTATGTTAGGACAAATACCAGATAAAGATAAAAATTTTATCTGGAATAGAATGGAAATTACTTCAACAGGTTCATTGCTTTTATCGAGCCTTTCAAGTACATGGTAAAAAAGGTTGAAAAGTTGAATTTGTTTTTCATTTTTCTGTGTCCACTTATCAATCAGTTCTGCCCAGTAACTGGCATAAGCTGTTTTTTTTATATTTGTTCTTATCATGGAAAAGGGATGTTTTAATACAGCTTCTTTTAATATGGGCAGATTTTTTCCATTACCTGTATTGTAAACAACTTGTAAAACAGAAAAAAGCTCAAGAATACCTCCAAAACGTTTTGTGCTTTTTTTTGCAGATTTTGCAATCAGTGTGATTTTTCCGTTGTTTAATGTTAAAAAAGTTGTGATAAGGTCATAGTCCCCAAAATCAATGCGGCGAATCATTATTGCGGGTGTAGAATAATCAGGCATATTTATAACTCATTAAAATATTATGGTTACTGGCATAGCAAGCAGCTTGATTATAGGTTTTCCCCTGGCACAACTGTCGGGGATCTCAAAAAATCATATATTGAGAAAAGTTGTGGCAATTTTGAAATAACAAAACACACTGATGATATCAATGGCAGTAGTAACAAAAGGCCCGGTTGCAACAGCCGGGTCGATATGTATTTTTGCAAATGCCATGGGCACTAAAGATCCTAACAAAGCTGCAATTGACATGGAGCTTAATACTGCAAATCCTACGGATATGGCAAAAGTTATTGTATCGTATTGCCATTGTGCCACACAACCAATGATAGATCCATAGATAAGCCCAAGAATAGTACCTGTTGTAAGCTCTTTTGTAACAACGGTCCAGGTATCTCTAATAATAAATCGTCCTGTTGCAAGTCCACGTACAACAATTGTGGAAGATTGTGTGCCGATGTTTCCACCCATACCCATTATAACTGGTATAAATGCAGCAAGATAAGCATGTTTTATTAAATGGGCTTCAAACCTGCCAATAATAAAAAATGCAAATATACCTCCGATGCAGCTTGCAAAAAGCCATGGAAACCTTATTTTAGTATTTCTTAAAACAGACTGGGTTTCAATAAACTCTTCCCCCACACCTGCCATTTTCAATATATCTTCAGTTGCTTCTTCTCTGAAAATATCAATAACATCATCAACTGTAACTATTCCAACAAGCTTATTTGTTTCGTTGACAACAGGCACAGCCAGGATATCGTAACGTGCAACTATTTTTGCTACTTCTTCCTGGTCTACATCGGTTTGAACAGAAAGCACTTCTGTTGTCATAAAATTTTTAAGGGGTGTTTCCTGTGGTACAACAACTAATTGTCTTAATGAGCATACTCCAACCAATTTACCATATTCGTCAATTGCATAAAGATAAAATGGCATTTCCACATCATGAAACTCTTCCTGAAGGGATTCAATTGCTTTTTTTGCTGTTGTATTTTCTTTTAAAGCGATGAAGTCAGGCACCATGATACCGCCTGCTGTATCATTTGGGTAACTTAAAAGATCTGCAACTTCTTCTGAACCTTCCTTTTTCATTTTACCGAGAATTGTATTTGATGTTTCTTTTGGCATTTTGTCTATCAGGTCTGCAACATCGTCAGATGGCATATGCTCTACAATCTCAACAATATCATCTATTTCTAATCCTTCAATAAGGTTTAAAAAAATGTCCTTATCCAGTTCACTGAATAGTATCCCTTTTTTTTCAATATCATCTATCATACCAAATAGTTTGTGCTGGTGATCAATAGACAGCATACGAAATGCAATGGAAAGATCTGCTGCATGAGTTTTTTTTACTATTTTTTTCAAATTGAAAATAGCATCACGTCTTATCAATCGTTTGATGCTTTCAACAAGGATTTTACTATGATTACTTGGCATAACTAAATAACTTTATTTTATAATTCGAATGTGAGATTTTTGGCGAAGTTTTTTAAGCCACAGTTTGAATTTATTGTCAATTCTTTTGTCGAGCAGTTTTTTTTCAATACTTAAAGTAACCTGCTTTACCGGTTTATCAGGTGTTTTGGTGATATCATGAACATAAAGAATTTGGTACCCTTGGTCTGTATCAATAACAGAGGTAAATTCTTTAGATTTCATGTTTTTAATAGCATTTTTTAATTTTGAAGAGAGCTCATTGAGTTCAAAAATTCCTATATAACCACCGTTTTGGGATGATGATACCTCGGAATATTTGTTGGCAATAGATTCAAATGGCTGCCCTTCCTTTAATTGCATATGCAGCAGTTCCATTTTTTTTAATATTTTTTGTTTTTCTAAATTATCAGCAAAAGGGGGAACTTTCATGATTATGGCTTTAAGATGATACTGTTTTTTGCCAAGGTAGTTTGCTTTATTGTTTTCATAATAGGATTTTATTTCATCTTTGGTAATTATAATTTTAGATTTTATTACAAGATTGACAAGCTTTGTTTTTAAAACCTGTTTTTCTAGTTGCTTGCGATACTGTTGCAAAGTCAAGCCTTCTTTTGCGAGCTCTTTTCTTAATTCTTCATCAGTTAAATAATTTGATGTCTTAACGTTTTCAATTATACCATCAATATGGTTTTTATCTATGGTTATTTTAAGGCGTTTTATTTCTTGCTGTGTCAGTTTTTCATCTATAAGTTTGCTTAAAATATCATTTCGGACTTTATACAGCATTTTTCGTTCTTGCTCATAAGAATAACCAATTTTTTTGATTTTGCTGATATATGGTTGAACAGCCTGATTCAGATCGTATAGTGTGATAATATCGTTATTTACTTCAGAGACGACTCTGTCAACAACTTCTGCCTGAACATCTATTATAAGATTGGCAAAATATATTATTATTATTAGTCGTAGTAAGTAAATAAGGCAAAATGTTATCTTTTTGTGTTTTTTCATAATTTTTTTTGAGGTTAATTTTTATTTGGGTTTATAATATTATACAGTTCTTATGAATCTATGATTTTTTTTAGCTTATTTATATTTATTTCTATTTTATAAATTTGTTTAAGACCTTGCAGCCATTTACTATATTTTTTTTCGACTTTTTCCCTTTTTATATTTTCAATAATCAGCCTGTTAATATCCAGATTGTTTGTTACTCCGTTTTCATTGCTAGCTATAGCGATTGAAGACAAACCGTTTTTACTAAGATGCTTTTTATAGTAGTTTGTTATATCCTCTGGTGTGACAGTTAGCCTGTGTGCAAGCTCCTGTTCAATAACTTTTTCCATTAAAAGGCGGTTTTTTAATTGTTTTTTCCAGTGGTTAAAAGAAACTGCAGATTCAAGAAGTTCTTGCTCAAAAAAATCGTTAGGATAGTCTTTTTTTATTTTCAAAATTTTTTTTTCAAGTTCTGCTGCAGATATTTCAAGTTTAAGCTCTTTTGCTCTTTCAGATAAAATCATCTCTTCGGTTAATTGATTTATCATGGATAAATAAACATTTTTCAAAAGTTTTGTGTCATGCAGTTCATCACGAAGATATGTAATTTTTGTAGTTTCCAAGGCTTTTAAAAAATCTTCTTCTGTTACAACACTTGTGCCGACTCGAATTATATATTCATTTTTACATCCAAGTTTTGTCTCTTTTTTTGAATTAAAGCATCCTGAACTGATAAAAACAATAAATAGTAATATAATAATTTGTTTTAACATTTTTTTAAAATCAAAATTATTTAAGGTATAAAGTTGTTGGCATAAATTTAAGATATCGAAAATAGAAGAAAAAAATTCTTTTTCTAGGCGTTAACATGTTGACTGATTTCTTTCAAGATGTTTTTCACTTGAATTATACGATTGTTAATATTATTTTCATTTATTTTTACTTTAAGTATGTTATCTGCTAAAAATTCGAAACGTTGTGGATTTGCTGCTATCATTTTAACTATGCCAGTTGGATTTGGCTGGTGTGTTACTGACAAATATAATAATATTTTTTGACCTATAAGGTCAAGTCGTTTAACTCCAGCATTAACAGAAAGTATTTTCAGCATTATTTTTAGTAAAAGGTTACTAACCTCTGCAGGGAAAATTCCGAATCGATCAATAAGTTCAAGTTTGAAATCTGATATTTCTTTTATTTGTGTCATTTTTGCAAAACGGCTATATGCAGAAAGCCGCAGATCAATATCAGGTATATATGATTCCGGTATAAAACTTGACAAATTTATGTTAATTTCAGGTTCAAGATCGTTTTTTATAGGTTTTCCTTTAAGCTCAGAAATAGTGTTTTCCATTAGTTTAAGAAACATGTCATATCCCACTGCAGCAATATGACCGGATTGTGACGCCCCAAGTATTGATCCACCACCTCTGATTCTTAAATCATTCATTGCTATTTGAAACCCTGAGCCGAGATCACTGTGCTCCATTAACACTTTTAAACGTTTTTTTGCATTTTTGCTTATTGTGTTTTCATCAGAAATTATAAGATAGGCATAGGCCTGTTGATCAGAACGTCCCACCCTGCCACGCAGCTGATACATTTGAGACAGGCCGAATCTGTCAGCATTATTGACTATAATGGTATTGACAGATGATATGTCAAGGCCGGATTCAATTATTGTTGTGCATACAAGCATATCTATTTTTTTATCGATAAATTGAAGCATTACTTTTTCCAGTTCATTTTCATTAAGACGCCCATGTGCCACATCAAGTTTTATCTCTGGTACAAGATTTTTTATGAGATTTGCTGTTGCCCATATGTTTTTGATATTGTTGTGGACAAAAAATATTTGTCCCTTTCTATTTAACTCATTTCTAATTGCCCCTGCAATTGCTGCTTTATCAAAGTTAATAATGTATGTGATTATTGAATGGCGCTGTTCCGGAGGTGTGGAAATAACACTGATATCGCGTGTACCTACAAGGGACATGTGCAAAGTCCTTGGTATAGGAGTTGCTGTAAGTGTCAAAACATCGACTGTATTTCTTATGGTTTTTAGCTTTTCTTTGTCTTTTACACCAAATCGTTGTTCTTCATCGATTATAAAAAGTCCAAGGTCTTTAAAAGCTATGTCTTTTTGAAAAAGCCGGTGAGTTCCGATAACTATATCAATTTTACCGTCACGAATGTTATTTACAATACTACGCTGTTTTTTTAAAGAAATAAAGCGGCTTAAACATGCAATATTTACAGGATATTTTTTAAAACGGTTGCAAAAAGTCTCATAATGCTGCTGGGCAAGAACTGTGGTGGGTACCAGAACAGCAACCTGTTTATCATTGATTACAGCTTTAAAAGAGGCACGGAGAGCAACTTCTGTTTTACCATATCCAACATCGCCGCAAACAAGTCTATCCATTGGAACTTGTTTTTCCATGTCGCAAATTACATCTTCAATTGCTTTGAGCTGGTCAGGTGTTTCTTCATAGGAAAAGCCTGCTTCAAAATCCTGAAAATAAGTGGTTGACGCACCAAATGCAAATCCTTTTTTTACTTTTCGAGTGGCATATAGCTTAAGCAAATTTTCTGCAATCAATTCAACAGATTTTTTAACCTTTTGCTTAATTCGATCCCATGATTTTCCTCCCATTTTGTGAAGAGCAGGTACAATGTCTTCGACTCCCATATACTTGTTTATCATATTCATCCGATCAACAGGAAGATAAAGCTTATCATTGTCTTGATATAGTATCAGGAGAAAATCGTTAGTAACATTATCTACTGTCAGTTTGGCAAGACCTTCATACTGCCCTATGCCATGATCCATATGAACAATAAAATCTTTTTTTTTTAAATCCCCAAATGCTATTAATTCAGATTTACTTTCAGATTTACTTTTTAGGCGGGATTTTTTTTTCTTAAAAGTTGAGCCAAAAATTTCATTTTCTGTTATAACTGCAATAGATTCATCAGACCATATAAAGCCAGATGAAATTCTTCCCTCACAAAAATATACTTTTATTATATTTTTATGTATATTGGATAAAACTTCATGAAAGTCGATAATATGTGATGGATAAATACTGTAAGGCTCAAGAAGTGATTTAAGGCGTTTAACCTGTAATTTAGTGCTGCAGACAATAACTGTTGAGCATTGGTTTTTGATATTATTATTGACCCAGGTTACAAAAGGTAAAAAGATTTTATTTTTTTCCAGATAATTTGTTGTAAGTTGAGCTGTAATATCATTATTGTTTTTAACATGTAAATTAAAGTGCAAAATTTTGTCATTGTCACTTTTTGTGTTATCAAAGACTTTAGTTACAGAAAGCGATTTAATGCTTACCACTTTGTTTTTTATGATTTTTTTTTCTACTTCAGACCATTTCAGGTAAAAATCACATGGTTTAACACACAATCTTTTTTCATTACACGCTGAAATATAGTTTTGTGAAACCCTGTCATATAATTCATCTGCTGTTTTTTTAAGTTTTCCTGGTTCAATCATGATAATAAGAGCATTATCTGGGAGATAATCAAAAAAAGTGTCTAATTTAGAGTAGATTAATGGAAGAAGAGTTTCAATGGCGGTAAAGATGCCTTCACTGCTTATTTGTTCAAACAGTTCCTGAACTTTGAAAGAAGGAACATGAAGCATTTCAGCATGGCTGCTTATTCTGCTTATGATTTTATCAAGACATTGTCTTTTGAAAATCGCTTCTTTTGCTGGAAGTATTACAGCTTCGTTTATATTTTGTACAGTCCTTTGGGTTGCTGCTGAAAAAAATCTTAAAGAATCCACTGTATCACCAAACAGTTCAATTCTTATGGGATTTAAGTATAATGGTGAAAAAATATCAATAATTCCACCTCTGATACTGTAATCGCCTGGTTGTTCAACTATCATGGATTGAACAAAACCACCGGCAATAAGTTTTTCTTTTAGAAAATCCTGGTCTATTTCTTCATTAAGCATAATAAGCTCAGCAAAATCGCATAATTCTGCTTTTGGTATCAGTTTTTGCAAAATTGCGTCAATTGTTGTAACTACAACAGGTGGAGTTATATTTTGAGTAATTTCAAAAAGAGTTTTGATACGTTGTGCAGCAGTTTCGGTATGATAAGCAAAATTTTGTAGAGGTAAAATATTGTAGGATGGAAAATATATTGTTTTTGAAGCTTTGTTTTTTCCAGCAAAAAAACAAATATCTTCAAAAAAAAATTCTCCCTCTTTTTGTGTCGGTGCCACAACAATTACTGGAATATCGCATTGCAGGATAATTTTTGATGTAAAATATGCTTTTTCAGATCCGGAAAGGCCAGTACAGTCTATGCCATATCTACTTGTAAAAATTGCATCTGTTACATTGTCAAGTGATCTTATATTGTGCTGTTTAAACATTAAAAAGCTCTTTGGATAAGGTTAAATGCAATTGCATATTTTGTTATAAAACATTTTCAAATTGAAAACATTAAATTAAATATAAAAAATTACAATCTAAAACAGAGATTTTTTTATAAAATATAGGAAAACGATGCATTTCTTTTATTGATTTTTATATTTTGAAATGTACATTTGCAGAGAGTAAAAAAAGCATGTATGCTATAAAAAAATATAAGAAAAGACCAGATATATACATTATGCAGAAAGATAAATCCACGTTAAAATGATCAACGTGGATTTGACACTTTTTTATCCTTTGGAAGGAAGCGCGACTTCAAATGATCCTTTGATTTTTACAGAACCGTCCTGTCCTGTAAGAATTATACTGCAAACAACGATATTTTCGCCATTTTCCTGTTTTTTTTCTAAAACTTCACCATTTGATGTAATCACTTCATTTGGAAATGTCATTGCAGCAAAGCGTACACCAAATTTTCTCAGATTTTTTTTAGGAATCCAGTTGGTAATAGTTTGACCTGCAAATCCCATTATAAGCATTCCATGTGAAATCAGTCCGCCTAGACCTGCCATTTTTCCCACATCATCATCACTGTGTAGTGGATTAAAATCACCTGATGCCCCTGAATATTTGACCATTTGAAGTTTAGGAATAGGCCCTTTTTCCAGTGTGGCAATTTTATCACCTACATTTATATCTTCAAAATAAAGCTCATCAGCCATATTTTTTCTCCCGTATATTTAATCTTTTAATTGATAGTACTTAAAAGTTTTGTACCATTTTGAATATAATCTTAATTATTACACAAAACATAGAAAAAGAGGTAAGGTCTACAATCTTTCTATTAAAATTGACCTGGCTTTTAATACTTCTTCATCATTTTGATTTTTCCAGAGTACTTCCATGGTAACAAGATGCATTTTTCGACCTGATTTGCTTTCCTTTTCAACGAAATCAGAAACTTTAGGACTGCCAGTAAGCACATCACCAGGATAAAACTCTTTGATATATTCATAATGCTCTTCGCCATGAAGAACATTTACAAAATTTATGTCAAGATCAACTATAAAATTTTCCATAACACCAGACCAGTTCAAGGGAACCGTTCCCATGGTGGGAACAGGAGGTGTATCTTGATAACCTTCTTTTTTTGCAGCTTCCTTATCCAGAAAAATAGGATTAGTGTCACCAATAGCCATGGCCATTTCTCGAATTTTCACACGCTCAACCTCCCATGTTACAGGAGGATAAACCTTCCCAACTTTACTTTTGTCTGCCATTTAAATTCACTCCTTAATGTGATTATTGCCATAAAATTAAGTAATAAAATATGCCTGCATAACGATAAATTTTAGCGAAAATATTGTAAATAGATATTTTTTATATGCAGTTATCTTAAAACAAGTAAAAAGCTGTTGATCTTATACTTTGAGATAATTCAAATTTAAATAGTAAACCAGATCAACAGCTTAAGTACTTTTTAAATAATCATTATACTGTTACTTTTAGATGATGCTTTTTTTAATAAGCAAAAATATATCATGCTAACTTATGTTTATTAGCCTTGGGCTGAAGCCATAGCCATAAGGAAATCGTTAAGATCCTTAAGATAAACTGAATTATCCATGCTTGTAACTTCATTCCATTTTTCTGCGATTTTGTCAGGAGTATTTTCGTCATCTTTCAAAACAATACCAGGAGATGTCATAACAGCAGATCTGCTTAAATATCCTGCAGCAACATTAAAGACCATTCCAGTATCCTGGCATTGGTCTGATGCAAGATACAGGACAACCGGAGTAACATATTTAACATCCATTTTTTTCAGCATGTCAGGGGGAAGAATATCTTCTGTAAGCCTTGTTGCTGCAACAGGGGCTATGATATTTGTTTTGATGTCATATTTTGCACCTTCAAGCTTCATTGTATTATTAAAACCAACAATACCAAGCTTTGCTGCTGAATAGTTACACTGACCAAAGTTTCCAAAGAGTCCGGCTGCAGATGTTGTAGAAATTATTCTGCCGTAACCGTTTGCTTTCATGTTTAAAAAGGCAGGTCTTGTTACGCAATACAAGCCCTTTAGATGAACGGCAATAACAGGATCCCAGGCGTTTTCATCAAGTTTTGCAAGACTTTTATCTCGTAAAATCCCTGCATTATTTACAAGAATATCCACTTTCCCAAAAGTATCAACAGCGGTTTTTACTATATTTTCTCCGCCTTCTACAGTTGCAACGTTATCATAATTTGCAACTGCTTCTCCGCCGGCAGCTTTTATTTCATTAACTACATCATCAGCTGGAGTCTGACCGGCACCTGTTCCATCTCTGGAACCACCTAAGTCATTAACTACAACTTTTGCACCAAGTTTTGCAAGTTCAACAGCATGGTTTTTTCCAAGACCTGCTCCTGCTCCTGTAACTATAGCAACACGTCCTGTTAAATCAATGTTACCCATATGAAAATCCTCCTTAACTAGTAATTCAAGTTTTTTAAAAAAAATCTAAAATATTATAAGATTTATAAACTGCTAAACAAAATGTATAGCACTTATTTGGTAATTGGTAAAATAAATATCTATATATTAGGAATAAGCAGTAAAGTATAGTATAAGGTGATAAAATAAATTAATATTTTTTTTTTGCTTATATAGTTTTTAAATATTTGTTTTAAAATATCAGATAAAAGACCAATACAAATTGTTATAGCAAACTATTTTTTATTGTATATAGCTAACTGATCAAAAAATATGGTACAGTTAGTTGTAATTATAATAATCTAATATAGATAAGTTATTTTTTTAGTAGGTAATGATGTTCAATGTCAAGAAAAAAAATATGACAAGTAAGCAGAACTTCATAAATAAAAAAATATTTTTTAATAGATAAATTGACCGGTATTTATCTATTAAAACAGGTTAGCATAATATAGAAACAGACTCTTGTTGATTTTAAATTTCAACTAAAATAGCTTTATAGCTTCAACTAAAATAGCTTTATAGCTATATAAGGATAAAATAGCCATAAAGGGAAGTAAATGAGGTGATAGCATAAAACTGGCCGGTCAGATATCTTTGCAAGATATTTTTTTCAAATCACAACAAGATTATTGAACCCAGCTTGTAAATATTTCGTCAGGGTTGTTATGAATGTATGAAAGTCTCATTCTAGCGTCATTTCTTATCTCATCTTCTAAAGATTTGGCAAAATTTTGTGTGGTCAGCCATCGCTCCATTAAAATACCTCCAGGCATCCACAACGCCATAGTTTCCATTTCCGTGACCCAGGCTTTTAGTTTTATTCCAAATGTTTTGAGAATATCCCAGACTTTGTCCCTGTTGCGTCTGTCACAGTAAACCATCAGGACAATTTCTTTAATGCCAAGGTTTGCAGAAGGGTTTCTGTCATACTTAATGCATGGAATCTGTTCGTTTTCAACATAAGGATCAAGTTTTACAGCAAGACCATCAATAAACTGTTTTTCCCCTAAAACAAGCCATTTCCCCCAATATTTTAAAACTTCACCATTTGTCATTTCACGACCCTGATATAGTGTATATTTCCTTTTTCCTTTAACCACATCAGGGTGATAAATAAAAATAAAATGTGATTGTGGATTGTCACAAATCATTACATTTACCTCCTTTAATTTAGTAACTATGTGCTTTTATTAATTATAAAATCCAGTTTAATTGTGATTAAAATTATACCATAATAATTTCAAACCAAGGGTAAAGTCAATCAGACATATATTAATATACTAAATATTAGAAAAATAAATATTCTGGATTTTTGGACCGCTATTTAAACTATTCCTTTGAGAAACTGCCGCTTTTCCCGCCTGTTTTTTTTAAAAGATAAATATCAGATACAACAATTTTTTTATCGTAAGATTTACACATATCATAAATTGTGAGTGCTGCAACAGATACAGCTGTCAAAGCTTCCATTTCAACACCTGTTTGGCCTGTTGTCTGAACCTTTGCATTGATTTTGATGGAACTTGTTTTTTTATTTGGAAAAAAATCTACTTTTACATTTGTAATATTGATAGGATGACACATGGGGATTAATTCCTGAGTTTTTTTTGCTGCCATGATGCCTGCAATTCTAGCTGTTTCAAGCACATTGCCTTTTTTTACATTTTTGCTTTGAATCAGTTCAAAAGTTGCAGGATTCATTGAAACAAGTCCGTTGGCAACAGCTGTGCGTATTGTGTGATTTTTATCAGTTATATCAACCATCCTCACATGTCCTTTGTCATCAATATGTGAAAGTAAAGACATCTGTTTCCCCCCAAAAAAGGTATATTTATTATTTTTTCAAAAAAGTTTCAAAATATTTTTTACAGTTATTACGTTCATACTCAAAGGATTCGGACAGGTTTGCACTGTTTTGTTTGTCTATCAGTTGTTTTATTACTGATATCATTGCAAAATTACATTTGCATATACTTTCTGCAATTTGTTTTGTTCTTATCATAAGTTCATTATGAGGAATAAGTTCATTGACCAAACCGCATTGGAAAGCTTTTTCAGCTGAGAGAAATTCCCCTGTAAAAGATATCTGTTTTGCCATTGGTCGGCCAACTGCATTCTGAAGCAATTGCGTCATTCCCCATCCTGGATGTATTCCCATTTTAGCATGGGTATCGGCAAAAACAGCTTTTTCAGAAGCTATTAGAAAATCACAGTTTAAGGCAAGTTCTAGCCCTCCTGTTATGGCAGGACCGTTTATTGCACCGATTATT